>ERZ773115.51-NODE-51-length-129645-cov-6.101837_pt1 | contig 129645 bp, 115 predicted proteins | sample MGYA00511116_ERZ773115 | MGnify/ENA primary metagenome ERZ773115 (study PRJEB29015, sample SAMEA2737869) | human gut metagenome | biome: human gut; feature: human-associated habitat; material: faeces | place: China | collected 2012 ... | reverse complement strand
AAAAAATGGGGCAATAATCAGATTTTTTTCTGACTATTGTCCCACTCTCTTTTTTGTTTTGTCTATCTGTTAATCGTGTTTATTGTCTACTGAAAACAGCACTTTGAGCCAGAACCAAATAGACCGTTTTTTCTTTCCATCCTTCAACTGGCTGTAATTTTCAATCATTCGCGAATACTGCCGGAAAATCGAGTCCGCCGCAAAAAATAGAATCAAAAGCAACAGAATCGAAACGGGTGAAATAGCGGAGATAGAAAATAATTTATGCAGAAAGACGACTGAAAATAAGATACCTGCTGCGCAAAATAAAATGATCCGCCCTCTGAATTGGTTCAATGGGTGACAAATTTTATAGAGTACGAGAAAACCAACCGCTGTCAGTAGCATCGTTGAAGCAGTGGAAACATCTGTCTTGTTCAAATGCAAGATGACACCGCCTACCACTAAAGTCCCCACGACAGTCATATCTGTTAGCCCACCAGGAATGGCTTTTTCTAAGACATTCACAATAAACTTTCCTTCAATTCGATTTTTGTTTTCTTCAAGAGCAAGTAAAAACGATGGCAAACCAATCGTAAACAGACTAATCAAGGTAATTTGAGAAGGCTCCAACGGATAAGTCAGTGCGAACAAGACAGAAAAGACGGAAAGTAAGAAAGAAAAAATATTTTTTACTAAAAACAAACTAGCAGATCGTTCAATATTATTAACAACTCGCCGACCTTCTGCTACGATCTCAGGCATTCTAGAAAAATCAGAATCTAATAAGGCAACTTGCGCAGCTTGGATCGTTGCTTCGTTGCCAGAAGCCATAGCGATACTACAATCAGCTTCTTTCATTGCTAAAATATCATTGACACCATCACCAGTCATCGCGACTGTATTTTTTTGTTTAAGAAGCTGAACGAACTGCATTTTTTGTTCAGGTTTTACCCGTCCAAATACGGTGTATTTTTCCACTGCTGAGAGATAATCTTCCTCAGCAAGTTGAGAAACATCAATATATTGGTCTGCATTAGCAATGCCCGCCTGTAATGCGACAGTTGAAACGGTCTGCGGATTATCCCCTGAAATCACTTTGATTGCTACCCCTTGTTCCTTAAAATAAGCAAATGTGTCAGGGGCTTCTTTTCGAATTGGGTTGGCAATCAAAAGATAAGCAAGCGGAATCACTTCTGCTTCTAAAAGTGCTTCGCTCAATATTCCTTGGTAACTACCGAAAACCAACACACGATAGCCCTGATCAGCATATTGATTAAATTCATTTTTAACTGTTTCGAAACGTTCACGTAAAACCACTTCTGGCGCTCCTAATACATAGACCCCATCCGCAAATGTTACGCTACTGAATTTTTGTACCGACGAAAAAGGCAAGATAGATAAAGGTTCTTGATCTGTAGGCTTATTAAAGTACGTTTTGATTGCTTGCATCGTCGCATTGTCATTTGCCATAGCTTTAGCATAATCTGAAATGAGTTCTTGAATCCTAGTTGCCTGTTGCTCCGCTTGCTCATTTTTAGCAATCACTAGTTTTTGTACAGACATCTGATTTTCAGTAATAGTTCCCGTTTTATCTACACATAGTACATTAACCCTTGCTAAAGTCTCTATGCTTTTCATATCATGTAATAATACTCGTTGCTTAGCTAAACGAGCGGCACTCATTGCTAGAGCGATCGTTGTCAATAAATACAAGCCTTCTGGTATCATCCCGATTAAAGCTGCTTCCATGGCTACCACACTTTCTTTGATCGTGTTGCCATTAAAAAAGTAACTTTGTGAAAACAAGGTTATGCCGATGGGAATAATAATGATCCCGATCCATTTGATTAATTTATTCAGCGAAGCAATCATTTCTGATTGTTCGCCTCCTCCCATTTTTTTTGCTTTTGCTGTTAATTGGGAGATGTAAGAGTCATAGCCAACCTTGTCTAATCGTACATAAGCCTTACCAGAAACGACAAAGCTCCCTGACATCAAATAATCATCTACTTCTTTCACGATCTCATCTGCTTCACCTGTCAAAAGTGCTTCGTTGACTTGTAATTTACCGTCTAAGACATAACCGTCTGCAGGAATCTGTTGACCCGTTTCGAGCAAGATGACATCATCTAAAACTAATTCCTCCATATCGATCTTATTGGCTGCGCCGTTTCTTACGACTGTGACTTTTGCTGCATTCAGTACACTCAAATTATCTAATATCTTTTTTGAGCGAATCTCTTGATAGATAGCAATTCCCGTGTTTGCAAGAATCACTGGCAAAAAAGTCAAATTTTTATAGGAACTAACTAGACATAATAAAACTGCTAAGACGATAAAAATCAAATTAAAATAAGTAAATATATTTTGCAAAACGATTTGTTTGTTCGTTTTAAATGATGGGTCGATCGTTTCATTTGTTGCTTGAGCATGCACTCGTTCTGCAACTTGCTCATCTGTTAGCCCCTCTCGATAATCGGGAGCATATCTTGTAATATTTTTAACTGAAGTTTGATCTTTTTCAACTTCCGTTTGATGACTAAATATTCTCATTTACCGTTTACCTCGATTATTAGTATTATATTTACCTTAATACATTTGTGAAAAAAAAGCCTATGAAATGACTAATAAATATCTTTCATTACTGTCATATTCATTTGCAGGAAATAGCTAAAAAAAAAGCATGCCCGTTAAAGGCACACTTTTAGGGGTAGCAGATTTGAGTACATGATTGCTTATTTTAAGTTTCCTTCAGCATCACGTTCTACTTTCATCGCAGTAATTGGTAAGTAACCGAGTTCTTTCACCGGTCCTTGTTGGATTTCGTCTGTCATCATATAATCTAAAAATTTTTGAACTTCTGGGGAAGGCTCACCTTTTGTATACATATGTTCATAAGACCAAATTTTCCAACTGTTGTCAGCAACATTTTCTTCTTTTGGTTCTACACCATCAATACTTAAAGCCTGTGTTTTATCATCCAAATAAGAAAAAGCAAGGTAGCTGATCGCGCCAGGAGTTTGGCTAACAATTTGTCGAACAGTTCCTGATGAATCCTGTTCTTGTGATTGTACTGGAGTAGCACCATCTAATCCCCACTTTTCAAAAGTAGCTCGTGTACCACTACCATTTGCCCGATTGATGACATTGATTTTTTCATCTTTCCCACCTAGTTCTTGCCAATTGGTAATTTTCCCAGTGAATATATCAATTAATTCCTGTTTTGTAATATTTTTGACGTTCGTGTCTTTATTGACAATTGGCGCCATACCTACCACCGCAACTTTATGATCCTTTATTTTACTTGCATCTACGCCTTCTTTTTCCTCAGCAAAGACATCTGAGTTTCCGATCGTCACTGCCCCAGACTCGACCTGACTTAACCCAGTACCACTTCCGCCACCTTGGACAGAGATTTGATAGTTGGGATTTTTTTGGACAAAACTTTCTTGTGCCGCATCGACTAGAGGTTGGAGCGCAGTAGATCCGACAGCCACGATTTTGACTTGATCGCCAGAAGTTGCAGAATTATTTTGTGCTGCGGAGCCATCCGTGCTACCAGAACCGGAACCACAGCCAGCTAACATAAGACCTAAAACACCTAAAGAAAATAATACTTTTTTCATTGATATACCCCTTTCTTATTTACAAGTAAATTGTAGCAATCTACTGTAAATCCTGCATATTGAAGGTGTAAATATCAAGTTAATTTATGTAAAGTTATCGTAAATCGAAGCCAAATAAAAAGGCTTCGTACTTTTTGATGTTGGTGAAATTCACCGACAAATTTTTTATGATGTAAAAACAGAGAGAAGAGCCCCCCTGAAATCCTTTAAACCATTATCCGTCACGTAAAACTATTTTAACCAAAAAAAACACAGAAAGAAGTTTTCTTCTTTCTGGCCAAATGATTCTAGACTTTCTCTTTACCAACGTCATTTGACAAAAAGCCCAAAAATAAAGGTTAATTTATATCAAAACTAACCTTTAATCCTTTTCTTTCTTCTCTATCTACGATATACTATAATTAAATAAAGGAGCTATGCGCTAACATAGCCCTTAATGTGTAGTCCGTTCAAAGCGGATGGCATTTTTTAACAAGTTTAGAGCCTGTCTACTCTGCCAAAAGTTGAGACGGCTCTATTTTTTTTGTTCTTTTTTGAACTTTAACCATGCTAAAATCGAATCGCTAGCTTTCGCTACAGCAGTAATAACTACTGCTACTGATCCAATAATAGCAATGATTTGATCCAATGAGAACAAATCAGGCATTTCCTTTCTACAGAGTACGTCCGATAAGCTAATAAGCCCATAGGCACCACGCTCCTTCAATTGGATTTGCCAAACCGCCACAAACTTTCTACAATAATATTATATCATAGAATGAAGATCTTTAGCTTGCTTAAAAAAGGTTGATTATTACATGAAAAGAAATATTTCATTTGCAGAATATTAGTGCATTCAGTTATTTATTCTTTTATATTTGATTTTCTTCAGGCAACCTTGCTTCTTCCATCCTTTCAGGTATTTTTGTACAGTGTTTTCAAAATGTCGAATCCTGCCAACGCCTGTTTTGGGATCAAAAATCTTTGACAAAGAGCAAAAAAAACACTGTTCGCTACTATCATTTGCTCACAATGTTTCCTCTTTATTGAACCAATTTATTAACTTCGCCGGACAGTTTTTCTTTTATTCTTAATTTTGCTATAGAATAAAAAATGACTGCTAATAAAAACGAAAGAATCGCTAGATAAAAACTTGGTTTAATGGTCAAAAAGTACATCGAAGTTTCCCCTGTATCTTTCAATCCACTTTCACTTAAGCCATTCGGTCCAACAATGATTCGTGGCAGAATAGAAAAAAAGGAAGTAAAAACCAACATACAAGAAAAATGAATCAAATGCCAATTATAACTATTCATAAATTTATTTGTCAAAATCAAGCTCATACTCACTAAAAAATAGAATAGTGTTAAAATTGGAAAATTTTTCGATACTACAATCCCAGTACCATGAATTAGCCCCAAAATTTCTGCTCCCTGAACAACGGCATTCACCCAAGTAAACGGCAACAGCAGAATTGGAAAAAACCAAAAAAATAAATACAATTGTTCAAGTTTTATTTTCTTTTTCATCACTTTACTCCTACGCGATTTTTTCTTTCACCTACTATAAGCGTTTTCTCTAAAAAAATTAGGAGGAAAATCTTTTTTTTTAGAGATAAGGCTATGAGAGTTTATTCATTTAATCTACAAATTTCAAAAAAGTGTTTGATTATTAGCTGGTTGATTTTAGAATGAAAGTAGGAGAAATCGGATTCACCTGATTGGGGGAACACACCATGAAAAATCATGAAAAAAAATTAATTTTGCTCTTACTTTTCATTCCGTATGTGTACTTCTCTTTACTACTAGATTATCGGTATCATTCTGTTTTTGGCTTGATTTTTTTGATTTTTCTGTCTTTTTACGCTGGCTTTAGCTTCCAGAAAAAGCAACAGTTACTCTTTCTCTTCTTTATTAATATTAGTTCAACATTCATTTCTTATTTGATTTGTCACTATTACTCTGATTGGCATTTCTTTTACCAGCCATTCAAACCAACCCAACTGATTTTACTGCTTTCGGTTTTGTATTTGATCCCTCAAATTCTTGGGGCTTTTTGGGCAAGAATTTTCACTCGTTAAATCAGTGAATCGAAAAAATATGACTAGCAAAGGATCGGTAACCACCCAATTTTTATAGAAAATCAGCTATGATTTCTCATTGATCCTTGTAAAAAAGTCTGAAAAATCATAGCACCGAAAGAAGCAAAAAATAAAAATTTACGCTATTCATTAAAGTTCATGCAGATAGATTTTTTTTATAATAATTTTATCAAATAATTGTGATTGACTGTCTTGTTCACCAATAATCTCGGCAATTACTGTACGACTGTTTGGTTTTCTACGTAACTGATAATTGATCTTTCCAGTTGCGTTCAATTCGTTTAACATATCGACCACTCCTCCAAAGCCCGTCTTTTTCGTAATGAAACCTAGTGTAACCATTCGTTCATCTAAGTTTTTAGCAGAAATCGTTACACCAGTAATCAAATAACGTTTCAGTGTTTGTACCAGCTCATCTAGACCATCAGAAGTCGAAACGACAGCAGCTGTTTGGTCAGCGTAGTTTCCAAGTAGTTCATTACTTTCTATAGGTGCCTGTACTTCTTCATTTGCCTTCTGACGTAAATCTGCTAATTCTTGTAACAGTGTTTCATATTGCTCTTGTGTCAACATCACTCCTGCAACTTTTTCACGATTAAATATATATACACCGGTTTCAGCTTTTCTTGCCTGATCAAATACATCCATCGGTGATCGTTTTACTTCAGTGATTGAAGATGTAGGAACTTCTAATTTCTTTAAATCCAAAAGACATCCTCCTTTACTCATCTTCTTTATTATAACACACCCTTTTCATATGATAAAAATCAATTTTTCGTATCAATCCAATAATCAATATCTGATAGTAGACGATCTACCCCAAAAGAAGGTTGGTAGAAATAAGTCTTTTGATGTTTACTATTATTTAATGGAAAAAAATGGTCCGTAATAATCAATTGTGCATAACTTGGAGGGATTGATCGAGTACAAACATGTATGGAGGTCCGTTTTCGATGTCGCAAGGTCTTATCCAGAACAGAAGCTAGGCGGCGCGCTTCCTCGTGATCGTAACGAAAAAAAAAGACGATTTTTACTTCTGGTGGATAGATTTCCAGGTATCCTCTTTCTTGCAAAACTTTAAGTAAAAGTAGGCCCCATTCATACGATGGATATGTAAGTGCTTGTTGTAAAGCCATCCGGTATTGATAAAGTTTTTCATTAACATTCGGCACCAAACGCAAGCTTTCCTGATACTCATGAAATTCCTCTTTGACTACTCTTTCGTGTAGTCCAATTGAGTAACGGAGCCACTCTTGATAGATAACTCGCGTAATCGTTGTTTTATTCGTACTTTCAAATTCACTAGCCAACCAAAACAACGAATCCAATTTCTCTGTTAAGGTCATTAATTTTCGGTAGATTTTCGTTTCTTCAATTTTTTTCCAGTATTTTTCGATAATGATGTTGCAACTTAAACGAACGATACAGCGGTAATTTTTTTCGCGGACAGATAACCGTTGTTCGTGTCGGAATAACAACTCTGGAAAAAGTTCAAAAAAAAGCGTGCGATGTTCGTCTAATATTTTGATTTCGGCATTTTGGGCACGTGTCTCCAACAAATGGATAAATAATTCGGAAAAAGACTGTTCTGTATCCCCAATAAAAAAGAGGGGAAAATCTTTAAGAAAACAGAAAAAAAGATAGCGTATCTTTCTTTCAGAACCATAAAGTTGTTGTTTTCGATAAGAAAAAGACAAATGATATTCCCCCAGCCATTTTCTTAGACGCTCTTGTGAGGAGCGATCATACTCTTGTTGATACTCCGTGTTCAAAATCAAATCCTTCAATAAGCAAAAGGATGAGGAGTGGATCAGAAAATCAAACAATAAATAGGGCTCACTGTAGCCTTTATTATAAATCAGCTTTACGCTTTTTTTATGTTGAATCAGTTGGATCGGAAAATCTCCTTCTTCTAATCTTTTTAAATATCGATCGATCGTTTTCACATCAACTAATAGTTTTTCTGCTAGATCCGTTTTTTTCCACGATAAATCTTTCATTTGATGGATCAATATAAATAGATTTTGTACATTTTTTGACAATAATCTTTGCCACTTCATTGGCGTTCCCTCACTTATTTTTTACTGTGTGTTTCAGGAGCACGATCAACTATAGATTAATACATCTCCCTATATATAAATTACGAAAAAAATATTTTTTCTTCTTTAATTCAAACGAAATTCATTAAATTCTAATTTAACAGATCGAAAAAGTTAACTACTGCTATTTTTTTCTTACCGTCACACATTGAACTGTGCAAAATTTCGTACAATGGGAACAACTATGGTTACTGATTATTTCTTGAATCCCTCTCTCAACTTTTCTCCTGCCATTTTTTCTTTTCATTTTGTCTACATAAATAAAAAAGACAATCTTTAACGACCTTTGCTAAAATTGATTCGCTGAAAAATAGCTGCTTGCCAGTTTTCATTTGAATAAATTTGCTTGTGTTTGTCCTTAAAGATTGTCTTTTTTCTATTTTTACACTCACTCGTTAATCAAGTAACGTTAACAACTTATTTTAAAGTTAAGGCGTTGAGCGCAACGACCACTGTACTTAGTGACATCAAGACTGCTCCCACTGCTGGGCTTAAAATAAGTCCGATTGGTGCTAAGATTCCTGCTGCTAAAGGAATAGCAATAATATTATAACCAGCGCCCCACCAAAGATTTTGGATCATTTTTCTTCTTGTTTCTTTTGCTAATTCTAAGAAATGCAAGATATCTTTGGGGTCACTGTTCGTTAAGACAACATCTGCAGAATCAATCGCAATATCAGTTCCTGCTCCGATTGCCATACCTATCGTTGCCCGTGCTAAGCTTGGCGCATCATTGATGCCGTCACCAACCATGATCACTTTTTTTCCTTGATCAAGATATCTTTGTACGATCGCCTCTTTGTCATCTGGCAGTAGACCGCCGTAATATTCATTGATTCCAAGATATTCGGCTACTGCTTGGGCTGCTTTGGGGTTATCCCCAGTCAACATGACTGGGATAATATTTTTTTCTTTGATCGCTTGGATAAACTCTTTTGCTTCTGGTTTAATGACATCTCCTAGAGCAATCACAGCCACTAATTTATCTGAAACTACTAAAAAGCTGACAGTGTTTCCTTGAGCTTCATAGTTTTTTAATCGTTCAGGGTCGATTTTTAGTCCTAAACGTTTTGCTTCTTTTTCATTAATAATTTTAACATCTTTGTCTTCCACAGTTGCTTCTAAACCAACACCTGCTAAATTTTTTTGTTCCTGTGCTTGATAAGGAGTAATCTTTTTTTCTTTTAAATAATTCATTATCCCAATCGCTAAAGGATGATTTGCATGTGCTTCTAAAGCACCAATATATTTCAAGATTTCTTCTTCTTGATAAGCTTCATCTAAAATCTCAATACCAGTTACAGTAAATTTCCCTTGGGTCAACGTGCCTGTTTTATCTAACATGATCACATCTAGATCATTGGCTTGTTCCATCGCATTCCGATTTTTCAAAAGCAACCCATTTTTAGCTGCGATCGAAGTCGAACGAGCAACGACTAATGGAATCGCAAGTCCCAGTGCATGCGGACAAGCAATGATGAACACGGTGACCATTCGTTCTAGTGCATCTGGTAAATTTGCTAGGAAGAGCCAAGCAATAAAGGCGATGATCCCAACTACTAAAGCCACATAAAATAACCATTTTGCTACTTTATCTGATAGAAACTCTAATTTAGATTTTTCTCCTTGGGCTTTTCGTACCATCTCCATTACTTTTGCAAGGTAACCATTTTCGCCAGTACCTGTTACAGTAATTTCAATTGTTCCGTCGCCATTAATTGATCCACCAATGACCGAATCGCCCACTTGCTTTTTAACCCCTTTGGATTCACCCGTAACAGCAGATTCATCAACAATGGTATGTCCTTTGTCGATCGTCCCATCCGTTGGCATCTTGTCTCCAGCACGAACAATTAGACGATCACCTTCATGGACTTCTTTTAAAGAGACGGTTTCTTCAGTTCCGTCTTTTTTCAATCGTTTTACCGATTCAGGTAATAATTCTGCTAATTTTTGTAAAGCATCGCTGGCATTAGAGACTGCATTCATTTCGATCCAATGTCCCAATAACATGATTACGATTAACGTTGCTAATTCCCAGAAAAAATCCATGACATGTGTATGGGGGTTGATGAGGTTGGCTATAAAAGAATACACACTATAAACATATGCGACGGTAATCCCCATAGCAATCAGTGTCATCATTGCTGGACTTTTTTGTTTCAATTCCATTTTGGCTCCGCTTAAGAATGGTTGTCCGCCATAAATAAATAAAATCGTTGCCAGAACCAACACCACCCAATTAGAGCCAGGAAACGTCACTTGAAAAGGAAAGGACATCCCCATCATCGGTGAAAAAAGAATAATCGGAATCGCTAAAATCAGAGAAAGCCAAAATTTTTGCTTAAAGTTCCCCATGTGCATAGAATGATCCATTCCACTCATATTTTCATGACCCATGTGGCTATGATTCATTCCACTCATATCTTCATGATCCATATGGCTATGATCCATTCCGCTCATGTGTCCATGGTCCATCTGTTGGTGCCGTTCCATGTGTCCATGCGTATGGTGTTGATCCATATTTTCCATTTTTCCATGTTCCTGTAAATTATTCTTGGTATTCGTTTGTTCTACAGTTATTTTTTCCTCAGGATTCTTTCCAATAGCGCCCTTTTTATTTGTTTCATTCTCAGGATCTATTCCATTATTCATCTTTTTCCTTCCTTTCCTCTGAAACGATTTATTTGATCGTTTTTCGATTTAAGCTTAAAGAATTCAATAATACACTGATTGAACTAAAGGCCATTGCGCCACCAGCAATGATTGGGTTTAAAAAACCAAAGGCAGCAAAAGGAATCCCGATCGTATTATAAATGAATGCCCAAAACAAATTTTGTTTGATTTTTTTTAATGTGGCAGCTGATAAAGAAATCATTTGATTGATAGAAGTTAAATGACTATTCATTAATGTCACATCGGCTGTTTCCATCGCAATATCGGTTCCACTTCCCATTGCAATCCCAACATCTGCTAAAGCTAGCGCTGGGGCATCATTGATTCCATCACCGACCATGCCAACTTTCTTTCCAGCTTTCTGTAGTTTTTCTACATAGTTGGCTTTTTCTTCGGGTAAAACTTCTGCAAAGATATGGTCGGAATCAATTCCTACTTGTTTGCCGATTGCTTGAGCGGCTCGTTGATTATCTCCCGTAACCATAAACACATCGACACCTTTTTGTTGTAGTTGCTCGATTGCTTGTTTTGCATCTTCTTTGATTTGATCAGCAACGGCAATCATTCCAAGAACCTGTTCTTCGTTGGCTAAAAACATCACTGTTTTCCCTGCCTGTTCTAATTCTAACGCCTGTTCTTGAAATTCATCAAATGAAAGGTTCATTTCAGCTAGTCTCTTTCTTGTCCCAGCAAAATAATGAACACCGTTGATCGTTCCACTGATTCCTGCACCAGGATGAGCAACAAAATCAGTGATTGGCTGAGTTTTTGCACCGACTTTTGCACCATAAGCAACAATAGCTTTTCCTAAAGGATGTTCAGAAGCATGTTCAAGGGAATAGAAAAGGGAAATGATCTCTTTGGGACCGATGACATCTGTTACTTCTGGTCGGCCTTGTGTAATCGTTCCAGTTTTATCCAAAATAATACTATTTAGATGAGCGGCTCCTTCTAACGCTTCGCCACCTTTGATCAATATCCCATTATGAGCACCGACTCCTGTTCCTACCATGATGGCAGTTGGTGTTGCTAAACCAAGCGCACATGGGCAAGCAATGACTAAAACGGACACACTATGAAGCAATGCTAACTGCCAATCCTTCGTGAGCCATCCTGTAACTAATAGTGTCACCAATGCTAAAAACAAAACGATCGGTACGAAAATCCCTGAAATCTTGTCAGCAATTTGTTGGATCGGTGCTTTACTTCCTTGAGCATCTTCCACCATTTGGATGATTTGTGCCAACACCGTATCTTTTCCTATCTGAGAAACTTGTATTTGGATCAATCCATTGGTATTGATCGTTCCACCAAAAACCATATCTTTTTCTTTTTTCTCAACAGGTACACTTTCTCCTGTCAACATGCTTTCATCCAATGCACTAGTGCCAGCAATGATCCGTCCATCTGTAGGTACTTGTTCACCAGGACGAATCACTAAGATGTCATCGATCATGACCTCATCAATTGCAATCGTCTCTTCTTTGCCATCTCTTAAAACTTGTGCTGTTTTTGTCTGAAGGGACATCAACTGTTTGATGGCATCGCCTGTTTTACTTTTTGCTGTATGTTCTAAATACTTTCCAAGTAAAATCAAGGTAATGATCATACTGCTACTTTCAAAATAAAGATCATGGGAATGGCTAGGGAAAAAACCATTATAAATGCTTAATGCGAAGGCTGCAGATGTTCCAATCGCAACTAAGACATCCATATTCGGCGCTTTAGTTTTTAATGCATGATAGGCTCCTTTATAAAAGCGCCAACCTACATAAAATTGCACAGGCAAAGCAAAGAGCAACTGCACAAGAGGCAGATGGAAGAACGACACAATTGGTCCATGACTTCCAAGCATCATGGCAATCATTGCTAACATCAAGGGTAGAGTCAAGATCGCACTAAAGATAAGATCAAACTTCATTTTTCTTAAATAGGTTTGTTTCTCCTCAGCAATTTTTTGTTTATGCGCTTCGTCATATAAAATTGCCCCATAGCCGATATTTTCGACACTTTTGATCAATCTTTCTGTAGTAGTGTCGGTATATTTCACACTTGCCTTTTCAGTGGCTAAATTGACAGTAGCAGACATGACACCAGGTTGTTCATTTAGTTCTTTTTCGATTCGAGCAGAACAATTCGCACATGTCATTCCAGTAATGACAAATGTTTCCATTTTGGTATTCGTTGCCATCAAATCACCTCTGCTTGATAGCCTAATTCATTGATTGCTTGACAAATCTCTGTCGCTTGAACATTTGCTTCATCAAATTTCACAACGGCTTTTTCTTTTTTCAGCTGAACTTTTACTTTTTTGACACCACTGATTCTTCCGACCGCTTCTTCAATCCGAGCCACACAATGGTTGCAACTCATCCCTTTAACTGAAAATTCTTGTTTCATTCTTGTTTCCTCCTTATTACTGTTTCTTACATTCACATTGGCCAGGTATACAATTACATTCAATCGTTTCGACTGGCTCTTTTTTATTGAGTTGTTTCATGATCTGCTGAATATCTTCTTGGGTCAATGTCGCTTCTTCAACCAAATCAGCAATTGTCGCACCGACTCTTTTTGCACAAATATGTGAAAAGAGATTTTCAGTAGCACTTCGAACGGTTTCCATCTCGGAAACAGCTGGATGATAAATAAATTTCTTTCCCTCTTGTTCAGTCCAAAGCGCTTCTTTTTTCACCAAACGCCCTAGAAGGGTTTTAACAGTTGCTACTTTCCAATCCATCGAATCAGCTAATATCTGAGTGATTTGTTGGGCATTTGCTTGACCTAAAGTCCAGATAACTCGCATGACTTCCCATTCAGAATCACTGATTTTAATTAATACTCTCTTTTCTTCCATTGGTTTTTCACCTCCATCGATTACATTCGTAAACTTAACTTCGATAATAGATTACAACTGTAATCGAAAATTGTCAAACAATGGGCTTATTTTTTTTCAACTGGTCAATATACTTTTGTCGATCACGTTTATTATCTAAAATGAGTAATTTATTTTTCACTTGCAATGTATCGATCAGTTGGAAGATTCGAGATTCATTCTTTCGCTTAAAACGCCAAACAAAACACAAAAAATCCAAGTATTCTTTATCCAACTTTTCAGTAAACTCATTAGGCATGTCAGGTCTGGTCGCACGATCTCGCTTTCTTTTTAAAGTTCGTTTGATGACACGAGTCATTGCAAGATACGTTGGCACTCGTAATAAGATGATTTGATCTGCTTCTTGCAACCTCTTTGCAGCAGTAGCAAGATAGTTTCCTTCGATGATCCAGTTCTCATGTTTAGCCATAAAGTTTTCTTGCTCTAGTTGAAACCAAACTTGTGCCTTTTCACTATAATCTGTACCATGCCATAAAAAATCTAAGGGTAAAAGAGGAATCTTTGCCGTTTCTTGAATAGTTCTTGCCAGTGTCGATTTTCCAGAGCCACTTTGTCCTAAAATTACTATCTTCATCTTATTCCTCCTCCACTCAAAACTTTTTCTTTTTTTATTTATGATAACATGAGGCACAAAAAAAGAGAGAAACGATCGTTTCTCTCTCAGCTCATTATGTTTTAATCAATGTTTCTTTTACATTTTTATTTTTATCACGACGGGCAATCGCTGGTAAGATCATTCCCAACATGATCAAAATAATTGGTGTAACGACATTTGAGATCAACTGGAACCACCAAGCTTTAGGATCAGCCGCATACTCGACTTTGGGAACCATTCCCAGAATACAAGCAAAAGCGGTAAAGGCAAAACACCAAGCACCGAAAATAAAACCAACCTTTGGATTCTTCACGAATTTATACTCAGAAGTAAATTTCTTGTAAGCTTTATTCAACATCATATACGCTAAGAATACCCATAAATAACGCATAGGCATTACTACTGAATTTAGATTAGTCAACCATTTCACTAATTCGTTCATGTCTTTGATTCCAAAAATGGGTAGTAAAATGATGATGCTAACTAAAATCCCAGTCAATAAATAGCCATTGACGAGTGTTCCTTTATTGCTTCGTTTACGTAACCATGAAGGAACAAATTCTGGATCTGCATCTGCTAATAAAATTTTCAGTGGTGCATCGATTGAGAAGGCTAATGCGGAAATTTGACCAACCATATTTGTCAAAGCATAGATGATCATCAACGAATTACCAATGCCATAATAGTTGCCTAGGATTTGGAAAGCACTGTAAGCACCATTTGCCATTAAGTCTTTCGGAATATTGTCACTCGCAAATAACATTCCCATCGCTACAGAACCTAAAACCGCACAAACACCAACCATTGCAGCCAAGAAAATCATTCCTTTTGGAAATTCTTTGGCTGGATTTCTTGTGGAATTAACATAAGGAGAGATTTTTTCTGCCCCACCTACTGCAAATACAAGCATCGAAACGGTCGTAAAATAGCTAAAGTCAAATGTCGGGATGTATGTTTTGACCTGATTCATTCCTGTAGTAGCAAATTCCATATCAGTAGTAATAAATGGAGCTGTTACTGCCATCAAAATAAATAAAAGTGACATGACAAACATCGCAGTTCCTGCTAATCCACCAATGACCTTCAATGTGGATAATCCTTTTGTAGAAAGATACAAGAAGGCTAAGAAAATTACTAAGGAAATCACTGCTACCATTTGAACAGTCATTGTGTTAACAATATTTCCATTTCCTTGAACTGCCCATCCAGCAGCAATCAAAATTGCCTGAGGTTTTTGTGCAAGATAAGGAATGTGGACGACCCAATAAGTCCATGCAGCATAGTATGCCAACCGTTTATTTGATGTCGTATTTTCGACCCAAGAGCTGACGCCACCTTTACTGTCTTTAAATGCGGAACCAAGTTGCCCTACGATCAAGGCATAAGGGATAAAATAAATAGCAAGAATCAATAGCCAAGAAGTAACAACTGAAATTCCTTGTTGCGCATAGTTGTTTACTACATTCCCCATGCCCCAAACCATGTTGAAAGCAATGAGTGCTACGGTAAACCAACGTAGTTGTTTATCGTTCATCTGTTTTCTCCTTTTAAATTTTTTTAAATAAAATATTTATCTATTTACAATCATAAACAAATTCTTATCTATTTACAATAGTTCGTTATTTTATGTGTGTATATTTTTAATTTTACCACACTATTCTTCCATCTTTTTATCATTTTACACAAGATAACACCTTGTATAAATTAGTTAATCCCTTTCAAACTGAACGATGTAAAAGAATTTTCTAAAAATTAGATCAAATAGTTATTTTAATATGCTTACTTTCTAATCAAAAAACAACAATGGGTAGTACAATTCAAAAATCGTTGCTTTTAAATAAAAAAAGAAATTCCCCTTTCATCCGAACAGTCATCAAGCTGACGAATAAAGGAAAATTTCTTTTCTATTGATCAATAACAAACAAAATACACCTATAGAACTTCATTTTAAACACGCATATAAATAGTTTGGTTAAAGATTTTCACTTATTTTCTGATAATCCTACTCCGTAGGCAAGAAAAGTTCACTTTAACGATGCTTGTGTTTAGATCAACAGTCGATCGTTAGAGTTTTAAACATCTCATAGCGTTTAAGACTGCTAGTACAGTGACACCTACATCAGCAAATACGGCATCTCCCATTGTGGCGATCCCGAATGCGCCTAAAATTAAGACAACACTTTTGATCCCGATTGCAAAGATAATATTTTGTTTAACGATTTTCAACGTTTTTCTTGATAAGCGAATAGCATCTGCGATTTTTCCAGGTTCATCATTCATGATCACTACATCAGCCGCTTCGATTGCTGCATCACTTCCAAGACCTCCCATCGCTATTCCGACATCAGCTCTAGCTAGCACAGGTGCATCATTGATTCCGTCACCAACAAACGCAGTCTTTTGCGATGCGTTCGTGAGGATTTGCTCTAATTTAGCCACTTTGTCTTGCGGTAAGAGCTCGCTATAGACCGTGTCGATTCCTAATTCATTTCCAATATGTGTCGCAATTGCTTGTGCGTCCCCGGTAAGCATCACAGTTTGTTTAACTCCAAGTTTTTTTAGTTTTTGTAAAGCTGCTTTTGCATCTTCTTTGATGGAATCTGCAATCACTATGCTTCCAACATACTGTTGATCAATTGCCACATATACTAAGGTACCAACTGCTTGATTGACTGGAAAGGCTATATTGTATCGAGTGAAAAGTTTATGATTTCCTACTAAGACTACTTTCCCATCCACAACTGCCTTGATTCCTTCGCCTAAAACTTCTTCCATTTGATCCGTGGGTAATAATGCTCCTTCATAATCAGCTAAAATCGCTTGTGCAATCGGATGTGTCGAATATTGTTCTACACTTGCAACATATTGCATGAATAAAGGTTCAACCATAGTAGTTTCAATTGATTGAACAGAAAAATCACCTTTTGTCAGAGTTCCTGTTTTGTCAAAAACCATGGTGTCTGTATGAGCTAATAATTCAAGGTAATTACTACCCTTCACTAATACACCCATTTTACTAGCTCCACCAATCCCTCCAAAAAAGCTTAAAGGTACCGAAATTACTAAAGCACAAGGACACGAAATCACTAAGAACGTCAAAGCTCGGTAAATCCATTCATCAAATCCTGTATTTGGTAACACAAGTGGTGGTAAAATGGCTAATAAAACAGCTAATACTACTACCACTGGCGTGTAGTAACGAGCAAATTTAGTGATGAAATTTTCTGCTGGTGCCTTTTTACTACTTGCATTTTCTACTAATTCGAGCAATTTACTAATGGTTGAGTTTTGATAATTTTTTTCTACTTCAACAACTAATGGTTGATTGATATTGATAAAACCACTTAATACTGACTCTCCTTCAAAAACTTCTTTTGGAACCGATTCTCCCGTTAATGCAGAAGTGTCAACTAATGACTGCCCACTGATGACTTTCCCATCTAATGGTACTCGTTCTCCTGGTTTGACAAAAACATGCTCCCCAATCATTACTCTTTCTGGCTGGGTTGTCACCAATCCAGCTTCTGTTTCAACATGAGCCACTTCTGGTCGAATCTCCATCAATGCACGTATCGATTTTCTTGATTGGTTGACTGCAAAGCCTTGGAAATATTCTCCTACTTGGTAAAACAACATGACCGCTACTGCCTCTGGATATTCACCAATCAACATCGCACCGATCGTTGCGATTGCCATCAAAAAATTTTCATCAAACAATTGACCTCTCGTAATGTTTAATGCAGCTTGTTTAATAACATCAAAACCAATAAATAAATAGACAAGTAAAAATCCAATAAAACGAATCGGTTCAGCTGGATCCCAAATAAACAAGCCTAATAAGCCAATAGCTGATAGGACAATACGAATCAGATCCTTTTTTTCTTCATTTAATGTCGAAGTCACTTCTTCCATCTCTTTTACCTCAACTTCTGGTTCTAATTCCTTGATCACTTTTCTAGTTTCAGTTTCGATTTCACCTATCTTATCCTGATCTGCGTCAATCGTTAATTTACCTACAGCAAAGTTAACATTTGCTTGCTTTACCCCATTGATTTCGTTGATTCTTTTTTCGATTTTCATTGCACAGTTTGCGCAATCCAATCCTTCTAATCGATAGCTTTTCATGCTCTGACCTCCTCACTTTAAACATGAGCATTTATTCATATATAATTATATATGAGCGGTCACTCATTTGTCAAACTAATACTTCTTCTATTTTTTATCAATCAAAAAAGCATTACCTTTACAATAAAAAAAGCGACTCATAAAGTGAAAACCATATCATTCATTGTAAGAGTACAGGAGTGTCACAAATAAAAAAGAACTGAACAATGGAATCTACACTTGTCATTCCCTGAACTAATCCATACCTAATAGCTATCTTATCAGCAATAAAAAAAATAAGCATTTCTCCTATTTGATTAAAACTCCCCCACTAGCCAAACGAGTGAGGGAGTTTTTTTATTGTTGTCGTATCTCTTCATCCTAAGCGATATCTATTTTACTGGGATTATTCCACTTCTATAGTCGCTAGTAGTTGTTGGAAACTATTCGTAGTACTTGTTCCTGGTCGATTACCTACTAATTTAACTGAAATGATATCGCCAGCAACCACGCCTTTACTGTAAGTCACCCGAACAGTCTCATTCATTTTTTTGACTGATGAATAGTAAGCTTTTCCTTTATAAGTTTCCGCGATATATGCATCATTTTTATAAAGTACGATTCGATTGTCTTGCTCAAATATTTCTCGATCAATATCCATCACTACTTTATTTCCAACTACTTGAATATCTTTCACGATCTGATCATATTCAGTCGCTGCTGATTCCAATTTTTTCTCTACTACATAGGTTTCTAACAATACTTTACCTGCAGAGCTTTGACCAGGTGATCCAGGCGCTAAATAAACTTCAATTTTTTCACCTTTGTTGCCTTCAAACCCACGACGTATCTTTACTAGTTCGTCTGTTATCTCTTTGTAAGAGTAGTAAGCTTTACCATTATACGTTTCAAAATAATAGTTACCATCCAAATAAACCATCAGGCGTTGTTTGCTATTAAATTGTTCTGGCGTTAAGTTTAAGTAGATATATGGTTGGTGACTTTCTACTCCAACAGATAACAAAGTATTTTGGGATGTGTCATCTTCAGATTGGATATCGATATTTTTAAAAGTTGCCCAACCATTTCCCGTAGAAGAAAAACGGATAATATATGTATTGTCTTTTTCTGGTGTCGTAAAAGTAAACGAATGTCTTTCCCATTGTTCATTATTATGTGCCGATTCTTGTAAAGAAACAAATTTTCTCCGTGATTCAATGTACCAAACTCGACTTTACTCGGAAAATTTTTGCTTCCCGCAGCGTCATAAGAAAATGTGTAGGTCGTATTGGGTTGTAATTTCACATATTGATGGATATTTTCGCCCAACATTGCTTTCACATAAGAAACCCCATTTTCAGTTACCAGTGTTGGATTCTTCGATTCTGGGTTTGACACGATCCAATGATCTAAACCAGCGCTAAAATCCCCGTTACTGATAATCGAGTCCTCAACCACTTCTTTCAAGTTATCACTGATAGTAATAGCTTCCTTGCCTATGGTTGTTGCATGTACGCCTATAGAAGTTCCTAAAGACAGACAGGCAATACTTGCGACAAATACCTTCTTCATGTTATTTTTCATTCTATTTTCCCCCACTAATTGATTTCTGCTGTTACGATTAGGTAACGAGACTCATTCTATATTATCTCTGGAGATACTCTTTTATTTGCCTTGAATTTTCATGAACATTTTATTTTAAAGATCCTTTTTTACACAAAAAAAGAAATAAATCGCCAAATTCCCATTTTTCATCTCTCTATTTAGTAATCCTGCTAATGTTTACTAATTTTTTGGAATTGTCCATAATTTTTTTTTCCAAAAAAAGAAATTATCATTGCCGATAGCAGCTATTTCATTAGTACAATCCTTATAACGAGTAAGGAGGTTCCAACCAAGATGAAAGCGATATTATCCAAAAAACATTATATCCAATTAATTATTTTAGAAACATATTTAGCAAATGGACAAGTGACCGTTCAACAACTAGAAGAAACAACCCAAGCAACCAAGCAAACGATTCTTAAACAATTGAATGAGCTGGAAAATCGTGGCTTTTTTCAAGTGGAAAAGAAAAAGATCATTTATTGCTGAGAAAAAATAAACCAATCAGCTATAGTGAAGTATACAGTTATATTTATCAACATTCTGTACAGCTTCAATTTATTTCTCTGGTTTTTTCTCGTCCGTTTATAACAACTTCGGAAATTTTAAAAAAACTAAAAATCAGTAAATCTCAATTTCGCCGTATCAAAAAACAAGTAGCTGATTTTTTGAACTGCCATGATATTTGTCTGACTGACTCTCCTTTCTACTTTACAGGAGATTCATCTAAACTATATCAGTTTTTTTATGTCTTTTTTTCAGAAAAATATCACGCTAATACTCAATATATTCTTCCGAAAGAACAATTAATTCTTGATCAACTGTTGCAAGCATTTACCGAATTGCCCAACTTCTCTACTTCTCGAGAACAACAACGATTAAGTAGCTGGATCTGGGTGATTATTAAGCTTAGTGTCCATATCCAAAAATCAACGACTTATTATAAATCAGCGGATAAAAATGCAATATCCTCAGCAACTTTACCATTTGATGATTCACGAATCGTCATTGATTATGCACACTTCAAAGAAGTATTCAAGCTTTCATATACGGGTGTCGTCCAATCAAATCTCTTAACATTTCAGTCAATGATGAAAGAACCAAAGCTTTCACTAGAAATACAAGGGAAAAAGCAATCCTTGATTCAGTTGACAACTGAACTCTACCAGCTATTTGGAGAAAATAAAGAAATCGAGCTCCATTATTCGATCGATCAATCACTAACTTTGTCTGGAAAAATCAAATATTTGTTAAATGATCAAAAAAAACGATTTGTGATTGAATTTTTTAAGCAAAATGGGCGCTTTTCTGCCCATACTGCTAACCGACTGTTACAAAAATTGATCACTTTCAGAAATGAAATAAATGATGATCCTTTATTTTATGAATGGCTCTATCTTACAATTATCTATGATAAACACTTAAAGGAACTTATTAGAAAAAATCAACAGAAGAAAAAAATTGGTCTTGCTTTTACCTACGACCAAGTACATAGTGAATTACTGATTACGCTTCTTAAAACGAAATTGAATGAGTACGCAGTTTTTGAAATCATTGATGTCCAAGATTCTGTAATGAACGATCAAAATGCAGATTCCATCGATTACTGGATTTCTAATCTTCCAATAGCTCCTCAGAAAAACTGGCTACTTTTAGACAATTATCCTTCGCTAAAAGAGATTCGTACCTTAGAATTGCTTCTTCAGCAATCAACGATCCAACCATTAATTAAAGCTTTAAAAGAGCCATTACAAACTGACTAAGTTATAAAAAAACTGCAGAAAGTTAACCTCCTAAGAGGCCACTTTCTGCAGTTTTTTGTGGTTGAACCAGCTATTTCATTTTTATGGATAGATACGGTTTAACAAACGTGGGAATGGAATTGCTTCACGCACATGGTCGATACCTGCGATCCAAGTAACTGTTCGCTCTAAGCCCAATCCAAATCCAGAATGTGGCACTGAACCATATTTACGCAAATCAAGATACCAAGAATATTCATTTTCGTCTAAACCATGATTTTTGATCTGTTCTAATAAGAATTCATAATCCGTTGCCCGTTCACTACCACCAATGATCTCACCGTATCCTTCTGGTGCGATCATATCGGCACAGATCACTACATCTTCACGAGTTGGATGTGGTTTCATATAGAAAGGTTTGATTGCTTTTGGATAATTCAAGATAAATACGGGTTGTTCAAATGAATTGGCAATGAATGTCTCATGCGGAGAACCAAAATCATCGCCCCACTCAATATCATCAAACCCATTTTTCTTCAATAATTCAATCGCATCATCATAAGAGATACGTGGGAATGGTAACTTCGTATAAGTTTTCAATACTTCTTTGTCTCGTTCCAAGACATCTAATGCGTAATCACAGTGATCCAATACATTTTGTACTAAGAAAGCAACATATTGTTCTTGGACCTCTAGACTTTCTTCTTGATGTGTAAATGCCATCTCAGGTTCAATCATCCAAAATTCGATCAAATGACGACGTGTTTTTGATTTTTCTGCACGGAATGTTGGACCAAAGGAGAATACTTTACCAAAAGCCATCGCTGCAGCTTCCATATATAATTGACCACTTTGTGATAAGTACGCTTTTTGGTCAAAATAGTTCGTTTCAAATAAGTCAGTCGTTCCTTCTGGTGCAGAACCAGTTAAAATTGGAGGATCGATTTTGACAAAGTTATGGTTATTAAAGAACTCATATGTTGCACGAATAATTTCATTTCTGATTTGCATGATTGCATGTTGTCTGGAAGAACGTAACCATAAATGACGGTGATCCATCAAAAAATCAGTTCCATGTTCTTTAGGTGTGATGGGATAATCATGACTTTCACTGACAACTTCGATTGTCTTAATCCCGATTTCGTAGCCAAATTTTGAACGGCTATCTTCACGGATTTCTCCGGTCAAGATGATTGATGTTTCTTGGTGAAGATTTTTTGCTAATTGAAATACTTCTTCTGGAACTTCACTTTTCACAACTACTCCTTGAAAATAAGCCGTTCCATCTCTTAGTTGTAGAAAAGCAATTTTTCCGCTTGAACGTTTATTTGCTACCCAAGCGCCAATCTTTACTGTTTCTCCTACATGATTTTTCGAATCAATGATTTGAATTGTTTCCACTTATGACTCTCCTTCGCTCTACCTTAATTATTAGGATTATATTTGACTTTTACTCTCAATAAATTGCGCAATACGTCGGACTGCTTCTTCCAAAGTTCCAAGATCCGTTGCATAACTTAATCGCACATTTTCTGGCGCACCAAATCCTTCACCAGTTACTAAAGCAACACCCGTTTCCTCTAATAGATCTTCTACCCACTTCGTAACATTCTCATAACCGCACATAGCCAACGTTTCTTTTACATTCGGAAACAAATAAAAAGCACCTTGTGGTTTATTAAGTGTCACTCCAGGTAAGTTTGAAACAAGTGGATATAAGATATTTAGGCGTTCTTCAAATGCCACGCGCATTTCTTCCACTGGATCTTGCTCACCAGTCAACGCTTCAATCGCAGCATATTGACTGACTGCTGTTGAATTACTTGTTGATTGAGAAGCAATTGTAATCATCCCATCGATGATTTCTTGGTTCCCCAAAGCATAGCCGATTCTCCATCCCGTCATTGCATAAGTTTTTGAGACCCCATTGATGATGATCGTTTGCTTACGAATAGATTCAGAGATTGTTGCAATTGGAGTAAACTCATTGCCATTATAAACTAAACGTCCATAAATATCATCTGCAACTATCAAAATATCATGTTTGACAGCCCATTCTCCGATTGCTTGCAGCTCTTTTTGATCATAGATCATTCCTGTCGGATTCGAAGGAGAATTGATGATCAATGCTTTCGTTTTAGGGGTTCGTGATGCTTCTAGCTGGGAAACAGTTATTTTAAATCCATTGTTTTCCTCGCCTTTAACAAATACCGGTCGACCTTCTGCTAATTTTACTTGCTCTCCATAACTTACCCAATAAGGTACTGGGATGATCACTTCATCTTCAGGATCTAAAATCGTCTGAAAAAGGGCATATAACGCAAATTTTGCACCATCCGTTACAATCGTTTGAGAAGGTTCATAGGTGATCCCATAGTACTCCTTGATATAATCGACAATTGCTTGGCGTAGTTCAGGAATCCCTGCGCTCGGCGTATAGTAACTTGCTTTGCCGTTTCTAATTGCCTGAACCGCCACTTCTTGGATATTTTCGGGCGTTGCAAAGTCAGGTTCTCCGACCGTTAGACTTAAGATATCTTTTCCTTGTGCTTTTAAAGCTTTTGCTTTTGCTGCTGCAGCAAGCGTCACAGAAGGTTCTAATTGTTGTACTCTTTTTGACAGCTTCATCCTACTCATCCTTTACAAATTATATTCCAGTGATAGTTTTTATTTCTTTCCCTGACTCGAAAGAAAGCAAATAATAATTGAATTGATCCTTTGAATTTTTTCCAACAACTTCCCAGACAGCTTGATTATCGTACATTCCTAGTGAAGCTTTTTCGATTTGGACTTCTGGATGAGCTTGAGCAATTTTTTCTTTTGCTTCTTGTTCAGTTATCCCATCTTTTTGAGCTAATACTTTGACCTTTTCGCCCGATTTAGGAATAATGACCGCAATTTCTTGCCCTTTATCGTTTTTACCAGTCAAAGAAAAGTAAGTATGATTCCGAGTAAACCAATAAAAGTGATCTGCTTCTTCAAGTCCTGCGTATTTTTTAGCAATCTCAATTGCTTCTTGTTTGGCTTGCATCCTTGGGCGGCTCGCACGTAAATAAAAAATCGAACTAAATACGATGATCGCTAATAAAGCGATAATCAACCCTAGTAATACATGATTAATTGTTTTTTCTTTCGGAGATTCTTGCTTTTGTTTTGATTGTTTCTTCAAGGATCGTCGCTCCTTTTATATTCGCTAAGTTTTATTATAGCAGATTTTTCATGCGAAAATAGATTGTCTGAAGAAGTTTATTCTTCGTTTTTCTTTAAGAATTTTGGGATATCTTTGCAAATATCGTCCAATGTTTCTTCTTTGATCGTAATATTCTTCGGTAAGGCCTGCAAGATCCGATTACTGTATTTCGCAGACAGTAATCGACGATCCAGAATCAATAAAACGCCTCGATCTTCTTCACCACGAATCAATCTTCCTAAGGCTTGTCTCAATTTTAAAGCAGCTTTAGGGATCGATTCTTGATAGAATGGGTTGATTCCTTCTGATTCAAGATAGGTATTCCTTGCCTTCACCATCGGTCGTAACGGATTGTCAAAAGGTAAGCGGGTAACCACGACAATCTGTAAAGCATCCCCCGGTAAATCCACACCTTCCCAAAAACTATCAGCTCCAAATAAAACACTCATTTCAGACAGCATGAATCGTTTCAACAATTTCTGTCGGCTACCGCCGATCCCTTGGGCTAAGATTTCCCGTCCTTGCTCTAACATGGATAAATGAATCGCCTGATAAACTTTTTGTAAAATATCATGTGACGTAAACAAAACCAAGATTGGCCGCTTTTCTTGTAAGATCAATTGAGACAACGTATGAGACAAATAGTCCACGTATTGTTGCTGATCAACTTGACTAATTGACGGTGCTTCTTTGGGTACATAGATACGGACTTGTTTTTCGTAATCATAAGGAGATGCGATCACTTTCAATGGTGTACCTTCAATTCCTAAACGTTTCGCAAGATACTGACGATTCGGTCCCACTTTAAGCGTGCCGCCAATATATAAAATATGCGTGTAGCGCGGATACCAAACTGTTCTTTTCAGTGAGGCTGCCTTGAAATCGTGAAGATGAAAAATCGTTTGTTGCGCCGTTTTGTTGGGAACAAACCAATGGATCAAATTTTCATGCCAATCTTCCAGCCACTGTTCCATCAAAGTTGCTTGCTTTTCCATTTGATCGAATAATTGATAAAGAGTGGCTAAATCAATGCGCATTTGTTTCGTCCAGCTTTCTTGAATGATTGTCAAACTTAAGCGCATTTGGTCTTGTAGTTGTTTGATTTCACGATAAAACACATGGAGATGGTCAATTGCAAGGCTCGACTCAAATGGTAACTGCGAAAGCATTTCTTGAGTAACCATCATTTCTTCTGGATACTGACCGTTTGTTTGCTTTGCCGCAAATTGATTCAGTCCTTCTGCCAGAAAAATTTGCGCTTCGTTAAGTGCGTTTAACTCCTCTTGGTAAATCTCTAACCAACGTTGAACTTCGTGGTTTTCTGGTAAATACGCTTTGATCCGGTCAAACAAATGATCCGATTCGTTAAACTGTTGGATTTGTTTGAAAAAATACGCAATACTTAAGCGGCGATCATTGACTTTCTCTGCAATATCAGGCAAATGATGCGCCTCATCGATCAATAAATATGGACTCTCTGGTAACAATGGTCGCTTTCTTTGGGTTTCTTGGACTAAAAAGGCATGATTCACAATCAAAAAATTGCTTTGCTGGATCTTTCTCTCTAAAAAACGAACAAAATCTTGTGCATAAAACGGTTGATTTTTAGCTAAAAATGAAGTCCCCCGATGGGCAATCTCACTAAAAAGAAGATGATTCAAGTTGGTCAAATGCAATTCGTCTAAATCACCGGTTTTTGTTTGAGTCAACCAAACAAGGATTGCCATTTGGTAAAGTAAATACTGTTTTTGTTCTTTTGGCGCTTCAAGGGTCGCTTTAAACCTTTGTAAATCGATATAATGGCGATAACTTTTAATCACTGTTGCTTGAATCGGCTGATCCAACAATTGATTTAACAATGGGATATCTTTCTCCAAGATCTGCTGCTGGAGTACCAGTGAGACAGTACTGATGATCGCCGGCTTTTCAGGAGTGGCTAAATAGCTGAGTGGGAGTAGATACCCGATCGTTTTTCCCATTCCAGTAGCGGCTTCAATCATCAAATCTTTGGACTCATCTTTGGTAAAATGGTCGTATACTGCATTCATCAAGCGATTTTGTTCCTTACGATACATCAATGTTTTCCCAAATATCTTTTCTTTAGCTTGTTTCTTTCTAGGATAAACTTGCTCGTTGTAATGAATGCTGGTATAAAGATCTACTTCTTTTTTTTGCAAAGCTAACCCATCGATTATCTCTAATTCTTCGTTTAACGGCTGAGGTTGTTCTCTCATCTCTTCCATCACACTTTGAATAAATCGACTTGTATCCATTCCAGTTTGCCCACTTAATGCATAAATGGCTTCTAATGTGACTAATGGTAAACGGCGCATCCGTTCTTCAATCAATAGAAGAAGTTGGGCAGTCACTTCGGCATCACTATCAGCTTGGTGTGGGTTTTCATGAATAAAGCCTAGACTCTCTGACAGATCAGCCAATCGAAAGCTTGGCTCACTTGGCAAGAAGATTTGAGCTAATTCAACAGTATCGATGCCAGGAATCTTTAATCCCGGTGTTTGGCACCTTAATAGCTCCTGATTAAGAAAGTTATAATCAAAATAAATATTATGAGCAACAAAAATCGTATCCGCCAACAGATTATAGATGGTTGCGGCCACATCTTCAAAATAAGGTGCTTGTTGGACACGACGATTGGTAATTCCTGTCAGATGTTGGATTTGTTTGGAAATCTTGCGTCCGGGATTAATATCAATCGAAAAACGAGAAGTGATTCGACCACCTTCAATCATGACACATCCAAATTGGATAATGCGATCTTCTTTTGGATTTGTCCCAGTCGTTTCAATATCGACAACTGCATAAGTTTTTGATTTCAAATTTACTTCCTCTTCTCTTGCCTTTAAATGTTCTCTTGCGATTATACTACAATCACCAGAAAATTTCTTAATCTCTCTTTCCATTTATGAAAAAAACCTTTATATTATTGGTTCACTTTCTAAATCATCTGATCACCTTAACTACCGGCTGATTACTCAACTACCTATTGATGCAGAATCAATTCCACTTATCTGAAGAACTTATTTAACTTTGTGATTGATCCAAAACAAAAAAGCTCGACAACTACAATGTAGTTATCGAGCTTTTATTCAAATCAATTAATTAAGCTTTAACAACGTTAGTTGCTTGAGGGCCACGTTGACCTTCTTCAACGTCAAAGTTTACTGTTTGACCTTCTTCAAGAGTTTTGAATCCGTCGCCTTGGATAGCTGAGAAATGAACGAATACATCGTTACCGTTTTCTGCTGTAATGAATCCAAAACCTTTTTCTGAGTTAAACCATTTTACTGTACCTGTTTCCATAATAAAAATCCTCCTTGTGTTTCAACACATATTTTGCAATTACTTGAATGGTGTATATCTGGAAGATGTTTATTTGAAACATGCCACAGATTACCGAACAAAAACTACACTCTTAATATATCATATCGGTTACAAAATAGCCACTATTTTCCCTTCTTTTTTTCCTTTTCATCTGGTGTTTTCTGACAAAAACGAGAAAAAGAGTGATATCTCTGTATTCCGTCCTAACAATTATGGAATCGTTTCCTTATAATTCAGACTTTCTCTAACGATTTTTTTTGATAAGATTCCCCATAAGAACGATAGTTGATAGTAAAATAACACCAGTTGAATCGACTTCTTCTACTTTTTATTTTTTAACTATAAACAAGACTGAGGAAAAAATTTCCCCAGTCGTGCTCTTTCATTTCTTTATTCAAAATGCAAAATCTCATGGCACTCTATTAGTAACGAAGGATTGCTACTAAACTTTTCTCATCTGGTGCCTCTTTTTGTTCAAGAATGACTACTTGTCCTCCGTTCGTGATGACATTATCTGCCAATTCATTTAAAACTTGACGGCGGTCATACTCTGTTTCTGGATCTTCTCCAAATCCATCCACTAAGTTAGACGTAGCAATAAACAAGTGAGAAATTTTCCCTTCTTTAGCAGCTGGAACGATATCTACTAGTTGATCGATAAATTTCTTATCTAACAAACGATTATACCCTTCTGCTTCTTTCGCAGCTAATTCCTCAGAAAGTTTTTTAGCTCCTGCTTCGATTTCTTTTAACGATAATTGTGCAGGTGAGGCAGAGATCGCCACATCAGAACAATAGTACGGATTTTTAGCGATTTTTTTGAACATCGTTTGGTTTTCCGGTAACGCAAAGAGATAAATTGGGCGTTTTTCAGGATTGTCAAAGGTATCCTTAAGATAATCATCAACTGCTTGATAATAATTGACCCAGTCGATCTCTACTTCCTCATCTTTTGGATTGACACCATGAAACGTAGCTCCCTCACTACCATTTGAAGTATAGTTTAATCCGCCACCTGTTAACTCCGAACCTAAAGCTGTTACTACATCTTTCGGTGCATCTTCCGGTAATTTTACTTCAGTTACCTGCTTATTGTTTACTTCGTACAACTTCATTGAATCACGATTCAATCCTAGTAGATAATAAGCGTAGTTAAAGTGACTATTTTTGATAATCGCTAGAAGATATGGCAGATCACTCACATAATATTGGTCATCTACAGGAATACCTAAGCGATGGATATACGTATGTTCTGGAGATAAGATGACAGCAACGCTTGTTGTAGCGCTTCGCCAAAATGAAGCATCTTCTAACAAACTAGTGATTTTTTCTTGGAACAAGGACCAGTCATGTTCAGCATATTTTTTTTCAAACCGTTTTTTTGCTTCTTTCGCAAAATTTTTGAACTTGATTTGATCTTTTTCTACATCTTGATGTGCGACATGGGTGTTCAACATAATCGTGACGAATGGGCCTGTAGCACCTTCTGAAGTCAGCTGTGACAATAATTCTTTCGCCATTTTTGTCATAATCGTATCCCTCCTAAAAAAAGTCATTCCTTTACTATAAGTAAAGTCTACCACAACAAATTTTTTCGAGATAATAAAACGAATTTTAATAAAACGACTTATTTCTATTTTTGTTTTATTTAATTAATTTCATAATTATTTCATACTTTACTCAATCATTCCTTTCATTTCTTAAAAAGAAATTCAATTCTTTTTGCTACACTAATAGAAAATAAATGAATGAGGTGATCACATGCACATATTCATGATCTTCAGTTTATTAACCCTAACTGCTGTTACTATTTTTGTTGCTTCTCGATTGAATGAACCAGAAGCGCAACCGGTAAAAATTCGTAGCAAAGATCAAGAGAAGTAACCACTTTTCTCCTTTTTCTATAAATATCTTTTATTATGTTTTTATCAGAAATATTGAAACTACTCTATCTCTTTGATAAAATTTTAATTTATAGGAAAACTATTAGAAAACAAGGAGAAAAAAATGCCTCAAAAAAAATTACGATTGTTCATGTTATTAACAAGTTTGATCTTGTGCCTCGCTGCGATTTTACCAATCACAGCAGTTCACGCTGACGAATCATTCAAAGTCAATGCAAAAGCCGCTTTTGCTGTTGATGCAGAGAGTGGTAAGATCCTTTATGATCAAGATGGAGAAAAACCAATGGGAATTGCTTCAATCACCAAAATAATTGGTCTTTATATCGTTCTTGATCAAGTAAAAGAAGGAAAACTGACTTGGGATGAAAAAGTGCCAATTTCAGATTATGCTGAAAAATTGAGCGTTGTTCCTGACTTGTCAAACGTACCTTTACACAAAGAGAACAGCTATACGGTCAAAGAACTTTTTGATTCAGCCTTTATTCAATCTGCTAACGCCTCAATGGTAGCTTTAGCCGAAAAAATAGCTGGCAGTGAAACAAAGTTTCTTGAATTGATGAAAAAACAATTAAAAGATTGGGGTATTAACGACGCAACGATTGTGAACGCCTCTGGATTAAATAATTCCTATCTCGGTGAGAATCGTCCTGAAGGTACCTCGGAAACAGAAGAAAACCAAATGTCAGCCAAAGATGTTGCGATCGTTGCCAGACACTTGATCTTAGATTTCCCTGAGGTATTAAAAGTGACAAATACTACTAATGAAACGTTCGGCGAAGGGACTCAGTCTCCTGTCGAAATGGTGAATTGGAATTGGATGCTTTCTGGGTTTGTTAACTACAAAGAAGGCGTAGATGGCTTAAAAACTGGTACAACTGAATTTGCTGGTGCTTGTTTTGTTGGAACGATCAATAAAGATGGTAGACGAGTCATTACGGTTGTTTTAAATGCCGATGACCATGCTACAAATCCAAGTGCCCGCTTCAACGAAACCGGACGTTTAATGGATTACTGCTATGATAATTGGTCAATTAAAGAACTTGGAAAGTCCAATGCAAGTATTCCAGATTTAAAAAACTTAGCAGTGAAAGATGGCAAAGAAACTTCAGTAGCTGTTGCCTTAAAAAATCCTGTAAAAGTTTGGGTAAGAAATGGTATGGATACTGGTAAATTAAAAATTACTCCTACCCTTGATAAAAAAGTCGTAACGAATGATCAAGTAGCAGCCCCCGTCAATAAAGGTATGAAGGTAGGGACAGCAACGATTACCTTAGCCGATGATTCACTGGGCTATTTGGAAGACAATAAAGAACCAACCACAGATATTATTACTGCTAAATCAGTTGAAAAAGCAAATATCTTTGTGATTGGTTGGCGACATGTTACTGATTTTTTTAGTAATTTGTTCTAATCCAGCTAAAATACCAACAAGTAGAACGTAGAATTTTAAGTACACCTCTTAAGTCAGAATGTCATTGTCTAACTTAGGAGGTGTACTTTTATCTAACAATCCTTGCTACATGCCCCAAGTTTTCCTTTTTTTAGTTTTTAATTTTTCAGAACAGCTTTTTTTTCTAATTTTAGCTATAATAGTAAAGGTTGTGTCAATTTTATTGATTTTATCTTTCAATCAATCGTTTTTGCGTAAATTGGTATCAACCTAAACAAAACACGTTTTATTTCGTGTTCATTAAACGAAAGGAGTTAATTCTATGAATTTGACAAGAGACCTGACTTTCTTGGTTCTCTATGTTTTAGGGTTTACCGGTATTCTTTATTGGCGCCGTCGTCAAAGTGATCCTGCTCTGTTCTTTTATTGTGGATCTTGGACATTTATGATGATGGTCACTTACTTCATTGTTTTGGAAATTTTTTATTCCACCTTTTACTTTTTGATCCCACTTGTTTTTTTTAGTATTTTTGCATTCTCCTATTTTACTGAAAAACGCAAACTATTGAACGGGGTATTGTTTAATTTCTTTTTAATTAGTTTTGGTGGCTACTTAGTCACCTTGCTGCTTGAAACACAAAATATTTTTATTGGTGGTTTATTTGCAATAATTGCTATCCCCGTTTTGTTGATCTTGTTATTTGGCGTTTACATTTTGATCGTCTTTTTATTTTGGAACGGGTTATTAGTTTTAAAAAGAGAATCTCGCTCATTAGCCAATCTCTTAACTTTATTATTAGCAATCTTTTTGACGTTATATACTATATTTCAAATCTTCTTTATCCAATATTTCCCACAATGGTTCAATGTATTATTCACGGCTGTCCCATTGATTCTGTTTTATCTTTTTGTGGTTTTCTATAACTTTATAACCGTTTCTTTTTTGTATCAGTTCAACCGTCCACGATACAACCAAAATTACATTATTGTTTTAGGGGCTGGTCTACTCAATGGCGAAACGGTATCCCCTCTTTTAGCAAAAAGAATCGACAAAGCGATCGCCTTTTATTGGGCACAAAGTAAAGCAACCTTGAACCCGCCTATTCTATTGATGTCTGGTGGTCAAGGATCAGATGAAAAAGTGCCGGAAGCAATTGCGATGAAGCAATATGCTTTAGCTAAAGGCATTCCTGAGAGAGATATCTTGGTGGAAGCCAATTCAAAGACAACTTTAGAAAATATGCGTTTTTCTAAAGAACTCATGGATCAACAAACTGGTGGGCCATATCGAGCGATTTTCACTTCTAATAATTACCACATCTTCCGTGCAGGTCTTTATGCAAAGCAAGCTGGTTTAAAAGCGGATGGAATCGGAGCGAAAACTGCCTTTTACTACTTGCCGAATGCATTTTTGCGAGAATATATCGCCATCTTGGTTCTGCACAAAAAAAGACACTTGATCGTTGGTGGCTTAATCGTGCTATTTACCGTATTATTCGCAGCTTTGAGCATCTTTATTTAAATAAGGCATTTGGGTGCCCCCCAAATGCCTTTTACTTTTTGTAATCTTTCCTTTTGCAACAACTATTTTCGTGTTTTCGTTCTCCCTTTAGATCGCTCAGACTGTTTCTGACTTCCCATCATTGGCAGGAAAAGAATTCCCTTTTTCACTACTACTTTTTGTGCTGAATAAATTCCACTATTACCAGAACACATGAAGCTCACCAGACAGATCATAAAGAAATAACTGGCTGCTTGTCCACCGAACAATTCGATTCCCATAACAAAACAAGCAATGGGTGTATTTGTTGCTCCTGAAAAGACGCCAATGAATCCCAAGGCTGCTAAAAAAGGAATGGACACATGTAAGATTGGTGCTAGAGCAGCACCTAATGTCGCTCCAATTTCAAATAAAGGAGTTACCTCTCCACCTTGATAACCAGCACCTAAAGACAAGACAGTAAATCCAAGCTTTCCAAGAAAATCATAGAAATGGGCGGTACCATTAAAGGCATCAGTTAACAAAGGCAAACTGAGCCCCAAATATCTTTGGGTTTGCAATAAGAGCGCTGCGATGACGACCACAGCTCCGCCAATAAAATTACGTAGAACTGGACTAGCCATTCTTTTGGCATACCAAGTTTTCAAAAAAACGATCGAACGACTAAATACCCAACCAATAAGACCAAAAGCAATGCCTGCAACGAATAATTTAAAGAAAAGAGATACATCCCAATTTGGAATCGTCCCCATAGGGTAATGGATATGTTTCACCCCAAAGCTTTCAGTCACAAAGTTAGCAAACAGTGCTGCAAAAAAACTTGGAAATAAGGCTTCTGTTCTAACTTTTCCAATTGCTAAAACTTCTAACCCAAATAGTGTTCCAGCCAGAGGCGTACCAAAAACGGAACTAAAACCAGCACTGATCCCGCTGATCACCAATAACTCCCGTTCCACTTTATTTAACTGAAAGAGACGGGCTAAATTTTCTGCTAAAGCGCCTCCCATTTGCACAGCTGTTCCTTCTCGTCCGACAGAACCACCAAATAAATGGGTGGTAATCGTTCCAAATAACGTTAAAGGAATCAGGCGTAAAGGAATTTTTTCTTCCCCACCATTTCCTTGATCAATCACTAAGTTATTTCCTCTACCAGAATTTCCTCCGTACTTACTATATAAAAAAGCAAAAATTCCACCACTTACTGGTAAAAGAAACAACAACCAGGGTGAAGCAAGGCGTATATTAGTAACCCATGTTAAACTATTGAGAAAAAAGGCTGATAAACTTCCCATAAAAATTCCCAATAGCAATGTGATCAATAACCATTTGATCATGTATACGACGACCCTAATTGGATCAGGTAATCGATTTTCCATCTCTTTTCCTCCTCAAAAAAAACGCCTACTAAAAAAAGGGGTATCCCGATTCTTAGTAGGCGTCATTAGTTATCTTAAGATTAACGTTTAAAGGCGAACACCATCACCTATTCACTTCATCAATTAAAATAGCATATATTTATGAAAAATACAATGAAATTATCCTTCTTTTTTTACAATCTCAGTAAATTCATAAAAAGGAGTCAATTGGACTAAATTGTGGTTACAATGCTCACTATCATGGCAAATATAGTTTCCTTTTTTCGTATAGGTGCCATCTGAATTCGATTTTGTTGTTGCTAAAAAGAGTGACACACTCGAAGTTTTTTTACAAATCGTACAAATCCCTTTCGTGATGGTCGGGGATAAAGTCCCGCGAATACCGTTTAACTTCCCTGATTCATCATAATAAACAAGAAATTTTTTCTGGGTACCAGGATCATTCCATCCAATATAGGTGTGTTCTCTTAAATCCAAATGATTCCAATCAGGTTGTTTTAGCTTTTTCACTTTTCGGAATAATTTTTCGATTTGAGCTTTCGAAGGTTGCTCAAAAGGTTGAACTGATTCTTTTAATTCTTCTAATAAGCGTTCAGCAGTTTCTTTAGTCAAAGAAGTATCTAAGATGTTTTCTAAGAAAAGGTTCATCCTTTGTGAGGGTTCTACTAGTTCCTCTATTCTCTCCACAGCTAATGCTTGGACCGTTTCGATCGTTTTAGAATCGTTTACTGAATGATAGACTGATATTAATTGTTCGACTTCTCTTTTAATAAAATAATATTGATAAGGTTTAATTGTTTTTTCCATGACTTTGAGTCCTTTCTTCTTTCAAGTGAATGTACTTTGAAGAAAAGAACTTCAACAAAGTACGTTAGTTAAAGCTTTTCCACTCTTTTAAATAAGATCCATATGGCATCTTATCATCACCCCCTTTAATTTTGTATCAACAACTTGTTCTTGATACAAAGTAAACCGTAAAAATCATGGTTCGTCAATAAAAAAAAACCTGAGAAATTTTATGAAATTTCTCAGGAAGAATTCTTAATCACATCGTATTAAATCGATTGTTCTTTGCCGAAATATCTTTGCCATTTTTGTTTCATCGAAGCAGTCATCGGCTGTGCTGCTTCTTTCACAGCACAATATTTGTCGACAAACGTCACAATATAGCTTTCTTTATACTTAGGCGGTGCGATCGTAGCGCCCCACATATGTTTTAAAATGATATCACGCTCTAAATCGGATAGGTCAGTAATTTTTTCTGCATTTTTCACTGCGATCCTTGGATGGATATAAGCATGCGTTCCTTCATCAAATTTTGTTGTACGCCAATCATAGTAGAAAAGATCATGCAAAAGACCTGCACGTGCGGTTGCTTTTGCATTACCGCCCCATTTTTTGGCTAATTTATAACTATAGTAAGAAACACTAAGAGAATGCTCTAATCGAGTGGAGTGGACATGTTGTGTATAATTGGCTAATTTCTTCACTGCATCTGTTGCTAATAGATCTTCTACATAAGACATATATTCTTCGTCTTCACGCCATTTTTCTGTCATAATTATTGATCTGCCACCTTTTTTGAATTTCATTTTCCTTTGAAATTGATCCTAGTATATCATTAGTGTTCGGAATATCCTAGTGAGTTTCCATCAAAATGTAGAAAGCTTAATAGTTCCTTAATCATAAAGAGAAATGGTAAAGTACGATGCCTGCTGCCACTCCTACATTTAATGATTCAGCATTTCCGCGAATCGGAATATAGATATTTTTATCCGTCAAGGAAAGAATTTCGGGCCGCACGCCTTGCCCTTCATTCCCCATGACAATTGCATACTTCTCAGGAACAGTTACCTGTTCTAATGAACGAGCATCCTCGTTCAATTCCGTTCCATAGATATTAAAATTTTGTTCCTTTAAAAGCGGGATCATTTGCTCAAGGTCTGTTTGAAGTATTGGTAGATGGTAATTGCTCCCCTGCATACTTCTTAACACTTTTGTACTATAAATGTCAGCTGATCCTTTTCCTAAAACGACACCAGATAATCCAAAAGCATCTGCCGTACGAATCATTGTTCCAACATTCCCAGGATCTTGGACATTATCTAACAATAACCATCCTCCAGTTAATTCGGGCATGTTTACTTTTTCGTAGAGCATAACGGCTAAGATACCTTGGGGTGTTGGCAAATCTGATACCACAGCCATGACTTCATTCGTTACCAAGGTACAAGGGATGTCTAAATGGTTTTTAAGCCACTCCTCCCACTCTTCTAACCCTTTCTCTGTGATTAAGATTTCTTTTACTTTGGCATGAGAAGCAACTGCCTCTTCAACCAAATGGAATCCTTCGAGTAGATACTCGCCTGTTTCTTCCCGGTATTTTTTCTTATGTAGTTTTTTCAATTCTTTGATTCTTGGATTTTTTGCTGATTGGATTTCTTTCACATTTTTCACCTCACTTAATTATAGCATGAATTCGAACCTTGAACTTGTTACAACATCAAAAAATCGGTATCATTAATTTAAAAAGCAAGGAAAGAAAGGTGGATATGATGAAAAAAATCAAGATGAACGTTCAAGGACGTGTCCAAGGTGTTGGCTTTCGTTATATGACAAAAATCGTTGCCGATCAATTAGGGATCACAGGCACAGTTAAAAACGAAGAAGATGGTTCGGTGACAATCGAAGCATGTGGCGATGAGGAAACGATCAAAAGATTCATTGAAGAAGTAAAGGATTCTCCAAGTCCTAGTGGTCGCGTACAATACGTTGACTTGCAAGATAATCCGATGATGGAAGAACGAAAAAAATTTGATGTGATCGGCTAATTTACTGATTCTGAATGGACGAAACACGCAAAAGGTAGCTCTATTTACACTATGAGAAGGCTCACATGACTTTAAGAAAGTTTGACGATAAAGGACTTTTTTTAAAGAAACAACGTGCCTTCTCTCTTCTAATCGTCCCTCATTCGTTTGATCGTTTTTGCTTCTGTTTAACCGATGGCTTTTCTCCCTTTCCTTTTTGTGGTTTGACAAATAACTTTTTTATTTTTTTAAGACCATATAGGTAGGAATCTATGAATTTTCTATAAAGTAGATTGAATTGTGTGGGCTTTTTTAGTATAGTTAATTTTGTGTAAAAATTATAAAAGAGGAAGTATTTTATGAATAAATGGAAAAATTGGGTATTGGGTTCTGGCCTTGTCACAGTCATGCTTTTCTTATCTGGTTGTGTTCGTCTGGATTCAAATGGTAACCCTGACACATCAGGTATCGTGTACCGAGTATTAGTCCATCCAATGGGACAAGCGATTACATATTTAGTGGAGAACTTCAACTGGTCCTATGGTTGGGCTGTTATTTTAATGACAGTCATCGTTCGTATCATCATTTTGCCATTAGGTATTAGTCAATCGAAAAAGACAATGATCCAATCTGAAAAAATGCAAGCATTGAAGCCGCAAGTCGAAGCCGCTCAACAAAAACTAAAAACGGCGACTACTCGTGAAGAACAAATGGCTGCACAAGCTGAAATGCAACAAGTTTATCGTGAAAATGGGTTAAGTATGACTGGCGGGATTGGCTGCTTGCCTCTCTTGATCCAAATGCCGATCTTTTCAGCCCTTTATTTCACAGCTCGTTATACAGAAGGCATTCGTGAATCCTCTTTCTATGGGATCGACTTAGGACACCCTAGTTTTGTATTAGTTGCGATTGCTGGTGCTGCTTATTTACTTCAAGGATATATTTCAACAATCGGTATCCCTGAAGAACAAAAGAAAACAATGCGTACGATGCTTATCGTTTCGCCTGCGATGATCGTCTTCATGTCGATCAGTGCGCCAGCTGGAGTCACACTTTATTGGGTAGTTGGTGGTATCTTTAGTTGTTTGCAAACCTTCATTACAAATGTCATCATGAAGCCTAAATTAAAAGCTCAAGTGGCAGAAGAGTTAAAACAAAATCCACCGAAGCAAGTCGTAACACCTCGTAAAGACGTGACACCTGCGGATAGCGAACAACCAGTGAAGAAACAAGTCAAAGCACCTAAAAACCAAACAGGTCGTAACGCTGGAAAACAACAAAAACGGAAATAACTAAGCATTTCGTTTATTTCTCAAAATAGCTAAAATAAAAAAGGAAGAGAGAACGCCTCTCCTCCTTTTTTATTTTGTCCTCTGATCATTTACTATTCTTCTCTATATTGCCGAATCAATGGTTCGGATTGAATGAAAATCAGTGTAAACATTTTTCTTTTCACTAGCAGCAACCACTTTCAAGGTCTTTGACCTGTTGTTTGTCATCATTAGATTTTCTTTTTGATCCTCAATAAATCAACTAGTGGATTGACTTTGGTTATCGTTGTGATTGCGAGATAGATCGGACAAGCAATGACGAATTGGATCAGATTGGTTCGGATATTACTCGTTAAATGACCTGTTAAAAACCTGGTGATCAAACACATGATCAATCCAGCAATTATAAACATCACGATTTTTCTTAGAGAAAAGGTAAACGTCGTCTGTTTCAGAAAAGCTCTTGTTCTTACAACTGTAACGAAACTTTCGGCGAGAATAGTTGAAAATACAACGCCCAAAAAGCCAATAGACGGCAATAGTATGAGATTTGCCACAAGATTGATGATAGCTCCAATGATTACTGAACGATTATACTCTTTAACCTGACCGATTGGCATTAGATATTGTCTAGAAATCGCCATGCCTAAAGGAACGATCACAATCAAAACCGTAAAATATGGAATAATTTGAGTGATGTAGCTAAATTTTTCGCCAAAAAACCAAGGAACGAGCTTGTCATAAACTGTCAACATCCCAAACATGATTGGAATCGAAAAAAACAATTGTAAATGAATCGTTTTTTCCATCGTGCGAACGATTTTCTCCATATTTTTTTTTGCAAAAAAACTTGTCATATGGGGAAGTAAGACGATGTCTAAGGTAGTTATGATCGTGATGAATACGGTATTCAATTGCAGAGAATTGGTAAAATAGCCCACTGCAACACTTCCTAATGTGAAACCTAAAAGGGTCTTATTCAAATTGGTATACAACATGATCGCAATTTGAGGAATAAAATAATCAAAAGAGCCCTTTAAATGACTAAGACTTTTCTTTAAATCAACTTTCGTCAAATGAATGTATTTAGGAATAAAGAACCAGACACTCACTTGTGAACAAACTAAACCTAGTCCTTGAATCAAGGTATATTTTAACGTGTCGTCTTCGTTTTTAATCAAGAAAAGAATGAGAAAAAACGTGACTAGTTGGACTACTAAATTAGCTATACTAGTTTTCTTAAAATCTTCAATTCCCATAAAAAACCAAGATACGTCAAATAATACGGCAAAAATCGCCAAGGATTGGACAAACAAATACGAACGATTATTTAATAAAGAGGCAACAATAAAGTAAACGACTATGACAATTAAGCTCGCTAATGCCTTAAAAAGCAGAATTTCCCAAAAAACTTCTGATAACGCTTCTTTCTTACAGTTGTAAGTCAAAGTTATTTCCCGGTTCCCGTACATCGTTACCCCTAGCCCCGCAAACAAAACAAAATATTGGACAATTGAAAACGTATAATTATAAAGACCGATCCCACTTGGTCCTAAAGCATTAGAAACGATTGGAATGGTAATAATCGGAAGAATGATTTTCGTCAGTTGAAACAAGCTCTGATAAAAAAAATTTTTGGCTATATTTTTCATTTATTCATCCCGACTAAAAATATCTCTCGTATAGACTTTTTCGATCACATCTTTTAATTGATGGTCCATCCGATTTGAGACGATCACATCCGATAGTTGTTTGAATCGCGCAAGATCCGAAACGACAGGCGCATGATGAAATTCTTCAACAGGTAACGTTGGCTCATAGACAACCACCGAAACTCCTTGTTCCTGGATTCGTTTCATGACTCCTTGAATCGATGAATAACGGAAATTGTCTGAATCGGCTTTCATCGTTAACCGATAGATTCCCACAGTCTTAGGCTTTTGGGCTAAAATTTGTTCTGCAATAAAATCTTTTCTGGTTGTATTTGCTTCAACGATCGCTTGGATAAGATTGTTAGGCACATCGGTATAATTTGCTTTCAACTGTTTCGTATCTTTTGGCAAACAATACCCTCCATAACCAAATGAAGGATTATTGTAATGAGAGCCGATACGTGGGTCCAGTCCGACGCCTTCAATGATTTGTTTCGTATTTAAGCCTCGTATCTCCGCATAACTATCCAATTCATTGAAGTAAGCCACACGCAACGCCAGATACGTATTTGAGAATAACTTGATTGCTTCCGCTTCTGTTGAATGAGTCAATAAAACTGGGACATTATCTGCTTGCGTATTCTTTTTGAACATATTCGCAATCTCTGTCCCTCTATCTGAACATTCTCCTACAACAATGCGGGAAGGATAAAGATTATCGTACAATGCTTTACCTTCACGTAAAAATTCTGGTGAAAAAACAATATTTTCTGTTTGATATTTTTTCTTTAATTCGGCCGTATACCCTACTGGTACCGTGGACTTAATGATAAATTTTGCTTCTGGACGAATGGCGAGAGCTTGTTCAATGATGCTCTCAATCGATGAGGTATTAAAATAATTTTTCTTTTCATCGTAATCAGTGGGTGTGGCAATAATCAAATAATCACCAAAAAGAACCGCTTCTCGGAAATCCTTAATAAATTCGATTGCTAGGTCTTCTCTTTGAAGAAAATTATGTACTTCACGGTCTTCAATTGGTGACTCCTTCTTTTGTAGTCGTTCGATCTTTTCTGCTACGATGTCATAAGCTTTGACATTCTCATGCTGGCTAAGTAATAACGCATTGGCTAGCCCTACATAGCCTAGGCCGAAAATTGATACGTTCAATTGGTTTCACCTCTATAATTAATTTTATTAACATAAAAAACACAAACTGGAACGTTATTGGTAGTTCTTCGTTTCATTCGCTTTATAAAAAACAAAGCCATTTACTTTTCCTTTGAACCCAGGCTCATTTCGTCAGTCACTCTTACAAATAATCAAAACATTCTTGAGGTTAAGAGCTTTTCACCTCATTTTCCCTGTTTAAGTGCTTTTTTTATTTTGTGAAATTCCTTTAGTTATAAAGTTTCATAAAGTTCTGCTACTTGATTGATGATTACATTTTCGCTGAATTGTTGGATATGAGCAGCAGCGTTCTCGGAATATTTTGTAACAGGTAACGTTCCAGCAAAAAAATCTTGAAGAATATTCACTAGTTCTTCTGACTCTTTGACATCAAACAATTTTCCTGTGTTCTCATCATAGATCAGATCTTTATTGCCTCGTATATTTGAAGCGACTACCGGTAAACCAACGCTCATAGCCTCCATGATCGATACGGGCAATCCTTCTCTTAAAGAAGGAAAGAGAAATAGATCACTCATTTTCATGATCTGAATAATATCCTTACGATATCCGAGTAAACTGACTTTCTTTTCCAAACCTAAAAATTTAATTTTTTGTTCCAGCGTTTGTTTCAAAGGCCCCGTTCCACAAATAAAATAGTGGAAATCTTGGTCTTTAAATGAAGCGAGTGCATGAATCACCAGTTCGTGGTTTTTGTTTTTATTCAATTCACCGACTGAAAGGAGTACTTTGGTTGTTGGCTGAGCTAGTGAAAGTACCTTACTTTTTAGCCGTTTATCAACCAAGGTTTTCTCGAACTTTTCGACTTGGATTCCAACCCCCTGAATCAAATGAGTTTGTGTTGCTTTAAATTTTTGTGAAGCAAGCAAATAATCTTCCTGATTAATGGTAATAAGCTTACTTGTATAACGAGATAAGTATTTTTCAACTGGGTAATAGACGAACCAATTAAGCATAGGGGCTCCTTGATAAAAGTGAAACCCATGTGCCGTATAGTAGATAGGAATATTGATCCGCTTACAAGCAAGTCTTGTCACCATCGAAGCAACTGGCGTATGCGTATGTACGATATCGATATTCTCTTCTTTGATCAGCTGTTTGATTTTCTTATAGGCTAAAAGATTGCTTTTAGCTAATGGATTCCTATTGAATGGTATTTGAAATACAGGTATTTTTTTATCAGAAAAATAAGATGCCAACGGTTGTTCAAGCGCACATGCCACACTCACTTCATGTCCATTTTTGATTAGTTGATCAATATGAGGGATTAAAAAAGCATTGAGTGTATTGGAGATCGTCGTCACATATAAAATTTTCAGTATGGTTCATTCCCTTCAAATTTTTCACTTGTTGGTCCAAAATTTGAGCTAATCCCTTCTTGTTTGAACACCTTAAGAACTGTTTGTAACAAGATCCAAACATCTTTGCCAAACGAATAACTTTCAACGTACAAACAATCATACGTAAACTTTTCTTCCCAACTGATCGCATTTCTACCACTGACTTGGGCCAATCCGGTCAAACCTGGGCGAATGTTGTGGCGTTTTCGTTGCTCTTCATTATAAAGTGTCAAATATTCTACCAATAATGGACGAGGACCAACAAAAGACATTTCGCCTTTAAAGATATTCCAAAGCTCTGGCAGCTCGTCAAGGCTAGTCGCTCTAAGTAGTTTGCCGAATTTTGTTAGACGAACTTCATCTGGAAGATACGCGCCATGTTGATCTTTCTCGTCTGTCATCGTGCGAAACTTGTACATAAAAAATAATTGTTCATTCTTCCCTGGTCTTGTTTGCTTAAAAATAACCGGTGAACCTAGTTTAAATCGAACACACCCTGCAAGTATGAGCATCAGTGGTGCAAGCAAAAGCAATAAAAGACCTGAGAAAAAAAGATCGAACGCACGCTTTCCAAAAAGTCGATAAAAGGTTGGTTTACTCATAACGCATCACTCGCTTGATCGTTGCAACGACTCTATTTAACTCTTCATCCGTCATTTTAGTATCTGAGGGAAGACAAACTCCAGAAGAAAAAAGCGATTCTGCAACTTCACCGCCAATAAAATCAAAAGAGTCAAAAACAGGCTGTAAGTGCATCGGTTTCCAGACAGGACGTGCTTCGATCTGTCCTTTTTCCAATTCTTCAATCAAATAAGATGGATCTATTCCTTCTAAACGAATGACACTCAACCAATAGTTAGGTTCGTTCCAAGAGTTTTCCGGCATAAATTGTATATTAGGAAACTCGGACAATTCTTCTTGATAAAATTGATAGATGGCACGCTTCTTTTGGATTCTTTCATTTAATACTTTTAATTGACCACGTCCGATTCCTGCTAATATATTGCTCATACGATAGTTATAACCGATTTCTAAATGTTGATAATGACGTTCATTTTCACGAGATTGAGTGGCCCAAAATTTGACTTTTTCGATTTTTAAAGGATCGTCAGAGATCAATGCTCCCCCACCTGAAGTTGTGATGATCTTATTTCCATTGAAGGAATAAATCCCATAGTCTCCAAACGTTCCTGTATATTTACCTTGGTAAGTCGTTCCTAATGATTCGGCAGCATCTTCAATCAACGTCACTTGATATTCTTGACAGATCTGCATGATTTCAGCTAAGTTTGCAGCTAATCCATATAAGTGAACGACGATCACCGCTTTCGCTTTTGGATATTTTTCTAAAGCTGCGCGTAAATGAACAGGACTCATATTCCAAGTTTCGGCATCACTATCCACAAAGATTGGGGCGGCTCCTTGATAAAGAATCGGGTTGACCGTAGCTGCAAAAGTCAAGGATTGACAAATCACTTGATCTCCTTTCGTGACACCTGCTGCCTTTAATGCTAAATGAATCGCTGCCGTACCTGAAGAAAGCGCAGCAACATGCTTGGCTCCCACATGATCTGCCAGTTCTTGCTCAAAACCATCGACATTGGCACCTAAAGGGGCAATCCAGTTCGTATCAAAGGCTTCTTTGACAAACGCTTGTTCATAGCCTGCTTCACTCATATGGGGCGAAGCTAATAATATTCGCTTTTTTCTCACATCAACTCCACCTTTCAATTATCTTTGCTGGTACCCCCACCCATTTTGAATGATGAGGGATATCTCTGATGACAACACTGCCAGCCCCAATAATGTTACCATCACCAATCGAACGTTCTTGAATAATCTTTGTACCGACACCCAGTTCATTTTTATCTCCTAAAGTGACTGCTCCCGAAATATTGACATTAGGAAAAATGGCATTGTAACTACCTATAATGGAGTCATGACCGATTGTTGAACCAATATTGATCATATTGAAGTCACCGATTGAAATATCTGCAGTATAGGTCGTGTAAGGCATCAATATGTTCCCAATGCCCAGTTGAACATTTAAGCCAATCAATGCGCTAGGGGCAAACAAATTTGGAAAAAGCAAGTGAGGGTTTTGTCGTAACTGTTCATAGATGTTTTCTTTGACCGTCGGAGCCGCAATCCCAAGAAAAACTGCCATTGGTGTTTTGACTTGAAGCAAGTCAGCAATTTTGCCAATCACAGGTTTTCCTAGAACATCGCTTTGCTCACTTTTACGATCATCGACAAAACCGACCCACTGATACTCATTTTGTTGTTGGAGCAAAAAAGCAATTTCTTTACCAAACCCACCTGCTCCTACTATTATTGCATCCACTCGCTTTCTCCTCTCGTTTCTTTTTTTGATGGTCAAACGTTTTTTTACATGCGATTTGAATAACGTATCCCTATGCAATTTTTGATCGCAGGAATCGTATAATCCAGCACATAAAGCAATGATTTTACTACTTTACTAATAGTACGTTCAGCTTAAAACAGCTAGTTTCTATTGATTAGAAGCATTGGCAAAACGAATCACTTCTCTTGCTAATTGTTTCTCATCTTTTGGCAAATGACGGATAAAATCCATCACTTTTTGATTTGAATAACCTTTGATGTTTCCGACAAAAATTTTTTCATAGACAGCTTCATCGTTTCTCTCTTTATCCAACAGTAGTTCTTCATATAGTTTTTCCCCAGGACGGATACCCGTTTCAAGAATCTCAATTTCGTCTTCACGATAGCCACTCAGGCGAATCATATTTTTGGCAAGGTTGACGATTTTGACTGGTTCACCCATATCTAAAATAAAAATCTCTCCACCTTTAGCCAAGACTCCTGATTGAATAACCAATCGACTTGCTTCAGGAATTGTCATAAAGTAACGTGTCATCCGAAAATCAGTAATCGTGACTGGTCCACCTTGCGCAATTTGTTCACGAAAGACAGGAATCACACTTCCTCGTGAACCTAATACATTTCCAAAGCGAACAGCGGAAAATGTTGTTCCATTTTTTTCGTTCAATCCTGTTACAATCATTTCTGCAATCCGCTTTGTCGCTCCCATCACATTAGGTGGATGATTCGCTTTATCTGTTGAGACCATCACAAAATTCTTGACTTTCGCTTGTTTGGCTGCTTCCGCAACATTTTTCGTTCCAAGAATATTATTTTTTACTGCTTCTTTGGGATTTACTTCCATGAGAGGAACATGCTTATGTGCTGCAGCATGATAAACGATATCTGGGCGATAGTTTTGCATGATCTCATTGATTTTGTCACGATCTTGAATATCTGCAATGAGCGGGACGATTTTTGTCTGCTGATTTTGCTGATTCATGCGGAGTTCCCGATCGATCAAATAAATCGAATTTTCCCCATGTCCTACTAGTAATAATTGTGCTGGGGAAAACTGGATAATCTGCCGACAAATCTCTGAGCCGATCGAGCCACCCGCACCAGTCACAAGAATGGTTTTCCCTGTCAAATGACCTTTGATCGATTCAATGTCCAATTCAACTTCATCTCTTTCTAGTAAATCAACTACGTCAATTTTTTTTAATTTTGTGACACTGACTTTTCCAGAAGCGATTTCTTCCATTGAAGGCATCGTGTTTACTTTGACATGCAAGGATTCTACCATTTGAAAGATATTCCTGATTTTTGTTTTGGATAAGGAAGGAATGGCGATGGTAACGATTTGTACATCATGTTTCTTGATTAGTGCAGGGAGGTCTTTGATCATACCGATCACTTTTTTTCCTGAAAGATATGTATTTTGCTTATTAGGATCATCATCAACAAAACCAATGACATAGGTGTCACTTGCTGTTTTTGATCCAAGTAAGATATTTGCCAAAATTCTACCGCCTTCACCAGCGCCTACGATGATCGTCTTCTTGGCAGTGGCTCTAGGTTGTAGCTTTGTCTGCTTTTTCTCAATGTAAAGACGCCACTCCAGACGGCTTCCCATGATTAAAAGCAAAGACAAAATATAGGTAAAGATCGTTAGACGTAACATATACTGATGATTGATAAAAAACAAGACAAAAATATTTGAAATCATAGTGATCGACAAAGAAACAAAAATCGCCCTGATTTCTTCTAAATTCATATAGCGATTGATCCTTGTAAAGACTTTAAATAAACTCCCATAAAACAAATAGAAACCTATTGAAACGCCTGTAGAGATGAACATAAAATCCGTTGATACTTCTGCGAATGGCTTCATGAATCTAATTGTAGCAATGTTTGCCAAAAACAACAATAAGCTATCAACTCCTATCAAAATAGCAATCTTTCTTTTTCTTGTGACTTCAAACACCTTTACTCCCCCTAAAATAACCCAAACTTCTTCTTTTTTATCGCTTGATAAGTTGGATAATGAATCTGCTCCCCATTGATTAAATCTTTGGCGACTTGTTTCATTTGTTCAACTTTTTCGTTATTGAAGTCTTTAGCGATTTGTTCATAACATTCTTTTAAACAAAAAGAACGTCGCTCAACACCGTGAGCATCCGAAGCAATCATTTGTACAAGATTGTACTTGACCATTTTTTTTGCTGTTTTTTGGATTTCTTTGCCAAAGCGCCCCAGATAACTTGGCGCTGTCAGCTGTGTCAAACAGCCCATTTCTAGATAAGGCAACAAACGATTCGGATCTTTTGCAAAATAAGTATTACGCTCAGGATGCACGATTACTGGTATTTTTCCTAGTTTCAACAGTTCAAAAAAAAGGTTCTTTGCATATAACGGTACTTCTAATGTAGGAAATTCAATCAACAGATAAGTATCATTTAAATCTGTAAAAAGAAGTTCATCTCGGTGAAGCGCTTCAAGCAATTCTCCAGTAATACGAACTTCTTGACCTTCTAATAACACCAACGGTAAATTTCTTTTATCCAGCTCTTTTTGTAAAGTGGCGACTAGGGGAATGACTTTTTTCTTTTGATTACAATACTTGCCATTGTTATGGTGCGGTGTACATAAAATATGAGTAATCCCTTGTTCAACCGCTTTTTCAGCCATTGCTAGGCTTTCTTCCAGGTTTTGCGCACCATCGTCAACTGCTGGTAATAGATGACAATGTAAATCGATCATTCCCTTTACCTCCTCTTTATCATTCATAATAATAACTTGTATCTTTGCTTTGTTCGACTCCGTTATAAACAATTCCCAGTACCTTTGCCTGAGCCATCTCTAATAATTTTTTTGCTTTCACAACTGCTTCTTTTCGTGAAGTCTTTTCACGTACTACCAGAAGCGTACCATCTGCCTTTGATGACAAGATTTGAGCATCTGTCACAGTTACAATCGGCGGCAAATCAAACATCACGATATCATAGAGCTGACTTGCTTCTACCATTAGTTGATCCATTCTTTTCGAGCTTAACAGCTCTGATGGATTAGGAGGAATCGGTCCACTTGGTAATACCGATAATTCCTTGATTGCCGTTTTTTGGATCCCTTTACTGATCGTTTCAGTTGAACTGAGTAGATTACTTAATCCATAGTGATTATTTATTTGAAATGCTTTGTAAATAACTGGTTTTCGCATGTCAGCATCAACTAATAACACTTTCTGACCAGCTTTTGCAAAGACAACAGCTAGATTTGCAGCCGTGGTCGATTTCCCTTCACCTGGTCCAGATGACGTGACCACGATCGTTTTGACTTGTTGATCATTGATTGAAACAAATTGGATATTGGTTCGAATCGTTCGGTAGTGCTCAGCCGCTGCTGATGAAGGATTAGTTAAAGTAATCAAACGAATCGGTTGAAGTAGTGTTTCTTTTTGTTTTATGACACGTCGCATGTTTTCCCTCCTACACTCTCGAACGAGCTCTACGAGAAGCTCTCGCTTGTTCACCAGTTTCATCGTTTATTGTCACCGGTGCATTGTTGTTTTTGTCATTTCTATTGAAATCTTTGGCAGTCATTTCTGGTACCGTCCCTAAAATTGGAAACCCTATGACCTCCGAAAGATATTTTTCATCTTTCACAGTCTGGTCGAACAATTCCAATAACAGAGCTATCCCCATGCCAATCATCAGACCTAAAATAAGGCCAAGGACAATATTTATTTTTTTATTTGGTGACACCGATGTTCCGTCCGCAACCGCTTCAGAAATGATCGATATTTTATCAACATTCATCACATCTTTTGCTTTCGTTTGAAACACCTCAGCTGTGGTATTCGCAATTTTCTGAGCATTATCTGGAATCGAACTAATCGCTTGGATAGAAAACATTTGTGAATTTTCGGATTGATTCACTGTGATTGCTTGTTTGATTTCTCCAACCGTCATTGCTAGCTGATCTTGCGTTTCTAATTGATCTTTCACTTCACTTAAAACTAAGTCACTAATAATCATATCTTTGTAGGTGTTAATCATTTGTAAATTCGTATTCACATCATTGACATTCGTAATATTTGACTGAGGCAACGTGACAATCAATTGGGCTTGTGAACTAAACTTGGGTGTTAAAATAAAGAATGTAACGAAACTTGCTACCGCCAAACCAACTAACGTTGAAATAAATAAGGTCAACAAACGCTTACGAAATACTCCGATGATCTCTTTTATACTAATTGTCTCTTCCATTTCTCTCCACTTTCCTGTTACTTTCCTAGATTCATTTTTCTTTTAACACATGACATCCTGCTGATGTTACTTGTTCTCATAAAATATACTCATTTCAGTGAAGCTTCGTGAGACTTCCATCCTATGAACATACTTAGATAATAAAATGACATCGATTTCTAAAAAAATTTTTTAGTTTATCATTCAGATGATAATTATTATCATCTAGAGTAAGATACTGGATCCCATCGTTTTAAAAACTTTTTATTCCCAAAAAAATAAATCGTTACTTTATCTAATCGCTTCCAAATCACGGGAAATTTGCTAATTTCATTAGACAAGTAAAGAATTTCTACCTGAGACCCTATTTACTATTATCCCATTCATAACAAACTTTTCTTGTCATGAATAACAATTTTTCTATATTAATTATACCTAACTTTCATTTTTAAATAAAGGATGATTTAAAAATAACAAAAACTATGCATTTCACTCAATAGCACTGACCGATTGTTCTCTTTTTACCAAAAAATGTCATATTGTTCTGATTCGTGAAAGAAAAGTCGCTTATTGCTAGATAGCATGAATAAAAACGATATACACTACATAAATAGAGTCTGAGGTATTAAGACCTTAAGCTTACTTTTTACACTAAGATGAGTAATTGTTATGAAAGCATCCACTCTGGTACTTTCACAATCTTATCGACGGCGTTCAAAGATCTGCACTTCGGTAATCAGTCAAAAAATAAGCCGAAGCATTTAAAAATAGAAGAAACTATTTTCGGATGCTTCGGCTTATATCTCAGAGCTAGACTTGTCATAACGCTTGTTTCAAATCAAGTTGGCAGAGGGCTACCTGATTTATTTAGTGATAATCTGATCTAAGCTTGCTATTGATAGTGCCATTTCAGCAATTTGTTTCAGCTGTGCCAAACGATTGTTACGGACAGCAGGATCGTCTACCATGACCATGGTTTGGTCAAAATACGTTTCGATCAATGGACGTAAAGCAACAAGTTGATCATAATCTTCTTTCAGCGTTTGTGTACCAAATTGTTTTTTCATTTCTGCTACCGCTTGATAAAGTGCTGTTTCAGCTTCATTTTCAAATAATGCAGGATTAATCTCTGTTGTCGTTGTTTCTTGCGCTTTCTTCGCTAAATTAACCACTCGAGTCAATGCTTCCATCGATGGCTTAAACTCTTCCTCATCTAAACGTTCTTTAAACAGTTGAGCTGCTGCAAAAACTTTTGTCAAATCGCTTTGTTTTGCATTCAAAACTGCATCAATCACATCGTGTCGGATTTGTTTTGTAGTTAGTAACTGACGGAAACGTCCTTTGATAAAATCAATGACTGCCTGTTGTCCATCCGATAACTGGACGCCAAAACGTTCTTGATCTTCATTGATTGCCTGGTCGATTTCACGTTGTAAACGAACCAATGGAAATGCCCAATTTTTTGCTTCGATGATGCGGACAATCCCATACGCTTGACGACGAAGAGCATACGGATCATTTGACCCACTTGGGATCATTCCAACTGTAAAGAAAGAGAAGATACTATCTAATTTGTCTGCAATCGCTAATACTGCACCAATTTTGGTTTCTGGTAAGTCACCTTCACTTGAAATTGGCAGATAGTGTTCCTTGATAGCTGTTGCTACAGCTGATGTTTCGCCGTGTAATCGCGCATATTTTTCACCCATGATCCCTTGAAGCTCTGGAAACTCACCTACCATGTTGGTCACTAAATCAAATTTATAGATTTCAGCAGCACGTTGTAAATCCGTTAACTCTTCTGGTGATAAGCCGACAGATTTACCTAAAATACGAGCAATAACTTGTACTCGTTGCATTTTTTCGTAGATGCTTCCAATTTTTTCATGGAAAGTCACTGATTTTAATTTATCAACAAAAGTCTCGATTTCAATCTTTTTATCTTCATTGTAGAAAAACTCTGCATCTTCTAAACGAGCAGTCAATACTTTTTGATTTCCACGGATCACGTTTTCTAGTTTGACACGATCCCCATTTCGAGCAGAAATAAAATGTGGCAAGAGTAATCCTTGGTCATTTCTTACTTCAAAATAACGTTGGTGCTCCTTCATTGAAGTAACCAATACTTCTTCAGGGACAGACAGATATTTTTCTTCAAAATCGCCAGCAAAAACTGTGGGATATTCGACTAAATTATTCACTTCTTCTAATAACTTTTCGTCTAAATCGATCGTCCAATGGTTTTTCTCTGCTAATTCTGTTGCTTGTTGGACAATCATTTCTTTTCTTTTATGTGGCGCAGCTATCACGAATTGTTCTTGTAATTTTTCTTCATACTCATTGGCATGAGCGAAACGAACTGTTTCTCCTAAGAAACGATGACCACGTGATGTGCGATCTGTTGTAACATCTAAAATCTCGAAAGGAATCACTTCATCATCTAGTAAAGCAACAATCCAATGAATAGGACGAATATATTCGAAGTCAAAATTTGCCCAATGCATCGTAACAGGAAATGTCAAACTTTTGATGACATCTGCAAGTCCAGTCAATACTTCTTTCGCTGGTTGTCCATGTGTATATTTGGTTACGTACACATACTCTACACCCTTCAGCTCTTTAAAGGTAATATCGTCAGTCGTCAAACCTTGACCACGTACAAACCCTTCTGCGGCTTTCGTCCAATTTCCATCTGAATCCAATGCGATTTTTTTAGCCGGACCCTTTAATTCTTCTTCGCTATCTGCTTGACGTTCTGGGATATTGGTTACTTTGATCGCTAAACGTCTTGGCGTTGAAAAAGTTTCGATTGTATCATAAGACAATTGGTGTTCATCTAAAAACTTTGCTGTTTTTTGTTCCAGTTGTTTCATGCTTGGTGTAACTACATGGGCAGGCATTTCTTCCAACCCGATTTCTAAAAGTAACTCTTTTGCCATGTTATTCAGCCTCCTTAACCGTTTCTGGATTTGCTGTGTTTTTATTCAATAAAGGAAATCCTAATTTTTCACGCTCTGCCACAAAAATCTTTGCAACAGATTTTGCCATATTTCTGATACGTGACAGATAACCAGCACGTTCTGTGACAGAAACTGCCCCACGAGCATCTAGTAGATTGAATGTATGGCTGCATTTTAAAATGTAATCATAGGCAGGATGAACTAAATTTTCATCAATGCATCGTTTAGCTTCTTTTTCAAAACGATCAAAATTACTTAATAATAGTTCTTGATCACTGACTTCAAATGAATATTTGGAGTGCTCGTATTCAGGCTGTTTGAAAATCTCCCCATATTTTACGCCATCTGACCATTCAAGATCATAGACACTTTCTACTTCTTGGATGTAGGATGCCAAGCGCTCCAAACCATAAGTAATTTCAGATGTCACTGGTTTACATGGCAGACCGCCGACTTGTTGGAAATACGTGAATTGTGTAATTTCCATTCCATCGAGCCAAACTTCCCAACCAACACCGGCACAGCCCATCGAAGGGTTTTCCCAGTTATCTTCGACAAACCGAATGTCGTGTTCCAAAGGATCGATCCCCAATAAACGTAAACTTTCTAAATAAAGTTCTTGGATATTTTCAGGTGATGGTTTCATCACTACTTGGAACTGATGATGTTGATACAGACGGTTCGGATTTTCCCCATAACGACCGTCGGCTGGGCGACGAGAAGGCTCTACGTATGCTGCATTCCAAGGCTCTGGTCCAATTGCTCGTAAAAAGGTATATGGGCTCATTGTACCTGCCCCCTTTTCTGTATCATAGGCTTGCATCAACATGCACCCATTTGATGACCAAAATTTTTGCAACGTCAAGATCATGTCTTGTACAGATAATTTTTTGCTCATTTAAAATGACTCCTTCCACTTCTAAATAGTTTGCTGAGAATTTGAAACAACAAAAAGTCCCTATGCTTGTCTAAACAAACATAGGGACGAATAACTTCGCGGTTCCACCCTACTTCCGAAAATTTCGGCAGCTTCATTGTCAGTACTCCCAAGTGCCTCTTCAAAAACCGACAGCATTCGGCTCACACCCTCCCGAACTCGCTTTTGCTACGTATTTTTTACTGATCTTGTTCAACGTACTTTATTCTTTTATTTAGCCAATCAAGTTTTTGTACAAAACTCTCATTTATCTAGGTTCCATAATAGACGTATAGTTAGGCTTTTGTCAAATAGTTTTGAATGTTGATTGAACATTCTACTCATTTTTTTGGTTTTCAGAAGCACTTTCTCCTTCCGGATCAGGCTTTTTTAGGACATGTTCCCATGATTTCATTTGATCAATGAACTTTTTACTTTTTAGATGAATCCCTACGTATTCTTCGTATAACTGGTCAATCAGTTGCCTGATCGTTGCTTTAGTTTCGTCTTTTAAATTGATCCCTGTGATCTTATCATAAGAAATAGCAGAGAACATACGCACGAAATAAACAGCTCTTGGATCTGCATGATAACGACGGTGATCCATTGACCAATGTTCTTCGCACAGCACGCCTCCATATTTGGAAGAATAATCAAATTTACCTTGTGTTTTACCACACACCACACAATGTGTCCAAATCGGTGCAATCCCAAAGCGTTGCAATAATTGTACCTCAAAGATGTTAGTGATGATTTCCGCGTCGTCCCCCTGATCCATCCGTTGCAATGCTGCTTGTGTAAATTGAAAAAGATGGGGATCATATTGATGGTCTTCGATCGCTGCATCCACTAAGTTTAACAAATACGTGCCGTAACCACTTAAAAAAATGTCTTCTTGAATTTTTCTAAAGGAGTGAACATCTTTTACGCTGGTTATAAACGAAAGTCCTTCACTTTTAAACGTACCAATGTAGATTCCTTCAGTAAAAGGGAGCAGTGCAGGTGCTAATGGTTGGTTTTGCCGGTGAATTCCTTTGACATAAAACATCAGCTTCCCCGCAGACTCAGTAAAAATTTTCACTAATTTGTCTTTTTCTTTATAATTTCGACTGGACAATATGATCCCTTTTGATTCGGCTAGCTGGCTCATTTTTTTCGCCCCCCTTTTAGAAAAAGAATAAGGAAAAGAAAAATCATTCACTGAATCATTTTCCTTTCCCACTTATTCTACTCATTTTCTTGTCTTCTGACTTTTACACGCGGTTTCGTCTATCGAATAATCACGTTCAACTCATTTTTATCTACTTAAAGTTAATATTCCTCTTTGCGGTAACCAAAATCTTGTAAATAAACTCTTTTATCGCGCCAATCTTTTTGAACTTTAACCCATAGTTCTAGAAATACTTTGTCACCAAGCAAATTTTCAATATCTTTTCTTGCTTTCGTCCCAATTTCTTTTAGCATTTTACCACCTTTACCGATGATAATCCCTTTTTGACTATCACGTTCAACGATAATGGTTGCTTGAATTTGGATTTTATCATTTTCATTGCGTTTCATTGAGTCAACAACAACAGCCACTGAATGTGGGACTTCATCTCTAGTCAAAAACAGGACTTTCTCACGAATCAATTCCGAAACGATAAAGTATTCTGGATGATCCGTTACTTGATCATCCGGGAAGTATTGAGGACCTTCTGGCATCTCAGCGATCAACACTTCCATTAGACGGTCCACATTGTTCCCTTCTGTAGCCGAAATCGGTACAACTTGTGCAAAAGGCATTTGTGCCGAATAATCTTCGATGATTCCTAATAATTCATCTGGATGAACTTTATCGATTTTATTGATAATCAAATAAACAGGTGATTGAACATTTTTTAATCGTTCAATAATAAAATCATCCCCACGTCCACGTTTTTGATCCGCACTGATCATAAATAAGACAGCATCCACTTCTCTTAGTGCACTGTAGGCTGATTCCACCATAAAATCACCCAAACGATGTTTTGGTTTATGGATTCCCGGAGTGTCGATAAAAATCAACTGTGCTTCTGGTGTCGTATAAACGCCTTGGATCTTATTTCTGGTCGTTTGTGCCTTGTCACTCATGATAGCAATTTTTTGCCCAACGATTCGATTTAATAATGTTGATTTGCCAACATTTGGTCGTCCCACAATAGCGACAAAACCTGATTTATGTTCTAACATATTATTCTCCTTTTAATTAAAAAACATTTGATAGATTTTAGGTACAAATAAAATGAGACCGACGATCACTGCAAAACAAGCGGTGACTAACACTGCTCCTGCCGCCATATCTTTGATTTTTTTCCCAATTGGATGGAAATGAAAATCGGTAAACATATCCACCACATTCTCAAAAACAGTATTTAAAATCTCAACGATCCACACCAGAAAAACTGCTAAAACTAACCACAGCCATTCTAGTTGATTCAGTTGAAATACAACTCCCATAAAAAACGCCAGCAACCCAAAACCTACATGTTTTTTCATATTACGTTCCTCATCAAAGACTGTTTTAACCCCTTGAAGAGCAAATTCTACTGACATAGCGAAGTGCTTATTTTTCTCAACCTTTTTCTCGCACTCTTTATCTTTTAAGTCCATAAGCATCTAAAATCTCTTTCTGTAAACCAAACATCTCTGCTTCATCTTCGGGTGTCATGTGATCATAACCATTGATGTGCAAAAAGCCATGCACTGCCAAAAATCCCAACTCTCGATCATACGAATGACCATATTCTTCCGCTTGTTCCTGGGCACGCTCAATTGAGATCATGATATCTCCTAATACTCGTGGTAAAGGATTATCGCCTTCTTCAAAAATCACGGGAATTTCGTCTTCCCCTTCGTCTTCTAATGCAAAACTAATCACATCTGTTGGGGCATCTTTGCCACGGTAGACACGGTTGATTTCTTGGATTGCTGCATTGTCCATAAAAGTAACAGACATTTCTGTTTCCTCGGGTAATTTCAAATGAGCCGCTGCAAATTGCAGAAGGTCCTCGATCTCTTTGATTTTTTCTGTTGAAACTTTCTGTGTTTCATCCATAAATGTGATGTCCATATTTATCGCTTCTTTCTTACTTATTGCTGATATTTTTTATTTTAGCCATTTTCTTTTTCTACTTTCATCGTTTCCGCTTCCGATTTCATTTTAGGATATTTGATCCGTGAATGGAAGGTACTACTTAACCCACTGATCAAAGATTTTTCCACTTTGCGAATTTCTTTTAATGTTAAACCACTATCATCAAGTTGACCATCAGAGATTCGTTCTTCAATCAAATTATGGACAAATTTTTCGATTTTTTCACCTGTTGGATGATCCATTGCCCGTACTGCCGCTTCACAACTATCTGCAATATTCACGATGCCGGCTTCTCGGGTCTGTGGTTTGGGACCAGGATAACGAAATTGTTCTTCGGTGACTTCAGGATTTCTTTCTTTTGCCTTGATATAGAAATACTTCATCAATGTTGTTCCATGATGCTGTCGGCAAATATCGATTACCATTTGCGGCATGCCATATTCCTCTAAAATTTTCGCTCCATCGGTCACATGACCAAAAATGATCTGTTTACTATCTTCCGGTAATAAGAAATTATGTGGATTCTCAGCACCAGAAGGCAAGTTTTCTACAAAAAAGCTAGCATGTTTGATTTTACCAATATCGTGGTAGTAACAAGCTACACGTGTCAATAATGACCGCCCATTGATCTCAGCCACTGCGTTCGCGCTTAAATTGGCGACCATCATACTGTGATGATAAGTTCCTGGTGCTTCTTCCAATAGCTGTTTTAACAATGGATGGTTAGGATTACTTAACTCATTCAAGACGATCACACTATCATCGTTGACCATCAATTCGATATACGGATGTAATCCCATCGTTAACAGATACGACAGCAAAGCCCCCATAAAGCCACAAATCAGTGTTAACCAAGTTGTTCCATTACTAAAGCTCATACCTTGATAAACGATCAACACAACATCCATCATCAACGGAAAAATAATGACCCACATCATAGCTGAAAACCATTGTTCTGACACTCGTTGGCGTTTTAAAACCGTCGCTAATAAACCTGAAAAAAGATAAGCCATCAAGATAACGGTCAAAAAGTTGGTCCCAATCGAGCCATAAAAAATAAACAATGCAGATACGGCTTGGAACAAGGCAGCCATGATTCCTGCCCTCCGGTTCAAAAAGAAATTTAAAACTAAAGGAACAAAAGCTGCAGGATAAAACAGCGGGATAAAAGCTGCTTGTTCCGTTTGGAATAGTTGGAAAAATTTCATTAATAACACACTGATGGACATAGCCGTAACATAAAAGAGCACATATTCTGTTCGTTTTCCGGCTTCATGGTACTGCATTGAGTTGTAAACTAAAACAGCAATTTGCAATAAGACTGCTAAGATCATTGCTACTAAAGGAAAAATTGACGTTGTTTGACTGGTCAATCCTAATAATTCAAGCTTTTTCATTGCATCTGCATCGATTTGATTTCCTTCACGAACAATGATTTCGCCTTGATAGATCATGACCGGTTGAACCGCACTCCTTGCTGATTGTTTCAATTCCTCTGTTTTCTTTTCATTTAAGACATCATTTACGACGATTCCTTGATCGACAAGATAATGGATCGTTTGTTGTTGGTCAGGTGTCACGTTCAAATATTGGATCTGTTCTTCCGCCTGTTGCTTGAAGGTTTCTAAATCACTTTCTCGAACTTGTTTTTTCATTTGTTCATTGATCAATCGCAGACTTTCATCTCGGACTGTCGCAATTTGACTATCTGACATGCCAAAGATTTTTGTGTAAAAGTTAGTCGGTAATTTTTGATAAAATGCCACGTTTTCAGCATTAGCATTTTCAAAACTCTTCTTTAGAGCTGCAATTCGCTCATCTATAGTTGGTTTGGGAACATTCTCATTTTCTTTTGCTTTATCCACTTTTTCTTTATACGCTTTATTGATCGAATCATTTGTTTTATTGATCAATTCAAAAAGCTGCTTGATGCGACTACTTTGTTCACTCGCCAAATCTTGTTGATACGTATATTCTGGCGTAACAGCTTCCGCTGCTAGTTTTCTTTTTTGTTCCGTTTCTTCTGTATTTTCGATCGTTTTATTCGCACGGATACTTTCTTCTGCCACTTGTCCTTCTTTGAAATCATTGGCTTTTTGCTTGACGCTACTGAACGTAACGCCACAAACGATCACAAAAAACAAAAGCAATAAGAAAGGCATTGCCGCCTTTCCTAATTTTGCTTGCAGTTGTTGGAGTATTTTATTCAACATTCGCTTATCCCCCTAAGCCTTACTCTTGATGAAGATCTGCCTTTTCATAAGCTTTGATGATTTCGGCTACAACAGGATGACGAACGACGTCACTTGCTTCAAAATTGACAAAAGCAATTTTTTTGATTTGTTTCAATGTACGTTCTGCATGGATCAAACCACTCATCGTCCCTTTAGGTAAGTCAATCTGACTTGTATCGCCGTTTACGATCATTTTTGATTGATACCCCAAACGAGTCAAGAACATTTTCATCTGTGCCACTGTTGTATTTTGAGCTTCATCTAGTATTACAAAAGCATCGTCAAGTGTTCGCCCACGCATATAAGCTAATGGCGCAATTTCGATGATCCCACGCTCCATCAAACGATTGGTATGATCTAAACCAAATATTTGATACAGTGCATCATACACTGGACGTAAATAAGGATCAACCTTTTCTTTCAGATCACCCGGTAAGAAACCAAGATTTTCTCCTGCTTCCACCGCTGGACGAGTCAAAATGATTTTTTGGACTTCGCCTTTTTTCAACGCAGCAATTGCTAAAACGACAGCTAGAAATGTTTTACCTGTTCCAGCAGGACCGACACCAAATACGATGTCATGTTTAGCAACGGCCTCGACATATTGTTTTTGTCCACTATTTTTCACTCGAATCGGTTTACCATTGCGGTCTTTGACGATTTCTTCTTCATACATTTCAATGAAGTAATCCAATGTCCCTTTTTGCCCCATTTTTAAGGCAGTAACAACATCAGGTGTACTGACATGTATCCCCCGCTTGATCAATTCTTGTAAGGTACGTATCACCGATTGTGCTAACGAAAGCCCCGGCTCTTCTCCAATAATCTGGATCATTTCGCCTCTCGTATGAATCGTTGTTTCAGTCATTTCTTCAATTAATTTTACATGTTTGTCATGCGAGCCTAACAACATACTGATATCGTCAGCAGCTGTTAATCTAATTTCTAAAGAACTGGATGCTTCTGTCAAAAATAGACATCTCCTTTACTTCAATTCATTCCTTCCTATTTTACCATATTCGTAAAAAACTATATAGCAAATAAAAAAGGTTGTCTCACTCCTTATTCGTTTCATTCATTTTAACCTAAAATTACTTTGCTGAACTTCCATGATTTACTTTATGTTATTCCATGATTGAGAGATTCCTGCCTATCAATAAACAGCTTTTACTTAATAGATAAGGCAAAGAACCAATCTAACCAAGCCTAGATCTATCGAGTGAGGAAGAGAGATAAAAGAAGGATATGTATGATTGCATGGGGAACAAGGCGTACCGATTGATGTTGCCTTGGCGCTCACCTTGAGGAAATTGGGACATGCATGAAAAAAAATCTAAAAAAAATAAGTCTGATTTTGACGTTGTGGATCAAAATCAGGCTTATTTTCTTTTTAAGAGAGGGCGGTTGTCCCAAACTCTTTAAATGATAAGTTTAAGATTGTAATAGCTCTTTCACAATCGCATTCACTTGGTTCCCATCTGCTTTTCCTTTGACTTTCGGCATGATCGCACCCATGACTTTGCCAAATTCTTTGACAGAAGAAGCTCCAGTTTGTGTAATCGCTTCTTGAACAAGTTGACGAATATCATCCTCAGAAAGTTGTTCTGGCATGTATTTTTCAACAATTACTATTTCACTTTTCACTTTTTCAGCTAAATCGTCACGTCCAGCTTCTTCGAACTCATGTAAAGAATCACGCCGTTGTTTCATTTCACGAGACAACACTGTTAATTCTTCATCTTCAGTCAAGTCGTGACCTTCTTTGATTTGCTCGTTTTGAATGGATGACTTAATCATACGTATGACTTGTAAAGATTCTTTATCTTTTGCTTTCATCGCTGTTTTCATGTCATCGTTCAATCTACTTAGTAGTGACACACTACCAACTCCAATTCATAAAGGAACTAGTTTTTTTGCGTTTTTTTGCGTTTTTTCGCTGCTTTTCTAGCTGCTTCAGATTTTTTCTTACGTTTTACGCTTGGTTTTTCGTAGAATTCACGTTTACGAGATTCTTGTAAAGTACCCGCTTTTGACACGGAACGTTTGAAGCGACGAAGAGCATCGTCAATTGATTCGTTTTTACGAATGACTGTTTTTGACATGTTAATTCCCTCCCTCCGAGCTTAAAAAGTAACCGTAATTGTTATTGAAATTATAATCCAAAAAACAAGACTGTTCTATAAAACATTATATCTAATGCTGATTTGACCGTCAAGGGAATCTTTGGATTTTTTAAAATAATGATATGTTATTTTATTATAAAACAACTACTGACAGTTTTCACATCGACCGAAAATTTCAAACCGATGCCCTTCGATCGTACAACCTGATAATTGATTTTCAAAATAGTCCATTGGACACATATGGATTTCTTTTGTCATCCCACAAACGGTACAAATAAAATGATGATGGTGACCGATCTCTCCCTGGCAACAATGAAAGCGAAACTTCATTTCGCCATTCAAATCGGTTTCTTCTAATAAGTCTAACTCAGAGAAATCATGGAGATTACGATAAATGGTATCATAACTCACTCCTTTAAATTCCTCATTCATAAAATCAAATACTTCTTTTGCTGACACATAACGATTTCTTTTGACCAAATAAGTCAATAATGCTTCTCGCTTTTTCGTGTATTTAAATCCGTTATTTTTCAAAATTTCTAACGATTGTTCGATTAATGTTTGGTTTTTCAAGTCTTTCCCTCCAAATCAAAATGATTACGAAGTACATATTCCACAGTATGGTATACTAAAGATAAAAAAAATGCAAGTGAGGTTTTTTATTTATGGCTTTTGATTCTACTGAGATCGTTACTTTTTTTGTCATTTCTGATTCAGCTGGTGAAACAGCAACAAAACTCGCACAGGCAACCATGGCACAATATCCTACAGTTGAATTTAATTTATTTCGTCGAACGTTTGTCACTGACCAAGACACCCTCGAACAAGCCTTACAAGATGCGTTAGCAGAAAAAGCGTTAGTACTTCATACCTTGATCAACCAAGAGCTGATTGATTATACCCGAAGTTTTTGCGAAGAAAACAACTTATTTAGTTTTGACGTGATGACTCCACCGATCGAAGAAATCCAACGATTAACAGGAATTCAACCCACTCGTCAACCTGGAGCCCTACATTTATTGAATGAAAATTATTTTAAACGAATCAAGGCAATGGAATTTGCTGTAAAATACGATGATGGGAAAGATCCAAGAGGTTTCTTAGAAGCAGACGTGGTATTGCTAGGAGTTTCCAGAACGTCAAAGACACCGTTAAGTCTTTTTTTAGCGAATAAAAACTTAAAAGTGGCGAATCTCCCACTCATTCCTCAAGCCCATATCCCAAAACAACTTTGGGAGATCGATCCTAAAAAAATTGTTGGTTTAACCAATAATCCCGATATTTTAAATAATATTCGAAAAGAACGGATGCGTTCCTATGGATTAAATCCTGATACGGCTTATTCTGATATCGAAAAAATACGAGCAGAATTAGATTTTGCTAATGATTTGTATGAAAAATTAGGTTGCGTTGTGATCAATGTTGCTTCTCTCTCAATTGAAGAAACGGCTTCGTTGATCCTAAATGCCTTAGATTTAGAGGACCACAGTTATTATGGCACGGATACTTCAGGAGAAAAATAAAGAACAAATAATTGTATCCAGTAAGCAGCTATAACAAACAACCAGAACCAAACGCATAACTAGTTGAAAAAAAAGCCAGCTGAAACGTGTCTGCTGGCTTTTTTTCAGTATAATCTATTTACATTCCCTTAGAAATGCCTCATTCTTATTTTACTGATGTTCCACATGTTTCAAGGTTTGTTCCAAGATATCCAACACGTGAAAATCATCTAAACTATACAATATTGCTTTGCCTTCACGATGCGATTTTACCACATGGTTTTCCCTTAATAAACGTAGTTGGTGGGAAACAGCGGATTGTTCCATTTCCACCGCTTGGCTGATGGCCGTCACATTTTGTTCTCCATCTTTTAAATACATCAATATTTTCAATCGGGTAGGATCACTTAAGACTTTAAATAATTGACTCACTTTTTCTATTTCGCTTTTTGGTGTGTCTGTCAACCGATTCACCTCCATAAAAAAGACTGACTTCTAAAGTTTACCACTTTTTCCATCAGTCTCAATTATTTTATTCTTCTGTCATTGATTTGATGATTGCTTCATAGGTATCGATCTTTTCTTGTGCCTCTTGTGCGGAATTGCCTTTTACACCAATATAGAATTTGATTTTTGGCTCTGTTCCTGAAGGACGGATCGCTACCCAACCATGTTCTTCTAATACATATTTTAATACGTCAGATGGAGGTGTCGTTAATTTTTCCACTCGTCCAGCTGAATCTGTTTTCGTTAATTCTTTGAAATCTTCTGTTTGAAGAACTTTTGCTCCAGCAAATTCTGATGGGGCATGGTCACGGAATTTCTTCATCAAAGCAGCGATTTTGGCTGAACCTTCTTGACCACTCATCGTGACTGAGATTGTTTTTTCAGCAAAATAACCATATTTTTCAAAAATCATTTGTAAGCCGTCATAAAGTGTCTTCCCTTGTTTTTTATAAAAAGCAGCCACTTCGGCTAACAATAAGAGTGCTTGGATTGCATCTTTATCACGTACAAATGGTTTGACCAAGTAACCATAGCTTTCTTCAAAACCAAACATAAATGTATGAGAATGATCTTTTTCAAATTGATGGATTTTTTCTGCAATAAATTTAAAGCCTGTTAAGACATTGATCATCGTAGCGCCATAGCTTTCAGCGATGGCTGCAGGAAGTTCACTTGATACGATTGACTTAAGTACGGCTGCATTTTCAGGTAAAGTCCCTCGTGATTGATGTGCTTCTAAAATATATTGAATCATTAACGCACCGATTTGATTACCGGTCAAAACTTTATAAGAGCCATCAGGTTGGCGAACTGCTGCTCCTAAGCGATCCGCATCAGGATCAGTTGCAATCAATAAATCAGCGCCTTCTTTTTCACCTAAACGAATCGCATACTCAAATGCTGAATGTTCTTCAGGGTTTGGTGATTGAACCGTTGTAAAGTCAGGATCAGCTACAGCTTGTTCAGGTACAAGCATAAATTGTTCGAAACCAGCTTGTTGTAATGCTCTTTCTCCTAGCATTTTTCCTGTACCATGAAGGGGTGTAAACACCAATTTTAAGTCTTTCCCCATTGTTTGGACTAATTCTTGATCAATCGTGACTGCTTTGATTTCTTCCAAATATGCTTTATCGACTTCTTCACCAATGATCGTAATCAATCCACTAGTTTCTACTTCGTCATCAGCTAAAACAGCGACTTTTAAAGGATTACTTACTTCACGTACATATTTTGTCAATGCATCCGCATCAGCGGGTGGCATTTGTCCGCCATCTTCTCCATAAACTTTATAGCCATTGTAAGCTGCTGGGTTATGAGAAGCTGTCACCATGATTCCCGCAAACGTATTCAAATGACGAACAGCGAAAGAAAGTTCAGGTGTTGGACGTAGACTCTCAAAGACAAAAGAAGGAATATCGTGTTGTGCTAAAGTCTTCGCTGCTTCCATCGCAAATTCAGGCGATTGATGGCGTGAATCATAAGCAATCGCTACGCCGCGACGTTTTGTTTCTTCTCCTTGTGTATCCATAAAACGTGCCAGCCCTTCTGTTGCTTGTCTGACCGTATAAATATTCATTCGATTGATCCCAGGACCTAAAATTCCCCGCATTCCTGCTGTTCCAAATTCTAAAGGAGCATAAAAAGCATCTTCCAGCTTTTCAGGGTCCTGACTAAGATCAGTTAATTGTTTTTTTAAATTTTCTTCTAAATTTTCTTCATTGGCCCATTGTTGGTATACTTGTTCCCAAGACATGAAGCGAACACCTCTTTCTAAAATATCTACCTCTTTCAGTATAGCATTCTCTTTTTAGATAGAAAAGTCAGAAGAAAAAATAAGCGCAGATAGGATCTTCTTTTCTTTCACCAAGATCAAGATTATTCCTACTGTTCTTACAATATCAAACAAGATTTTTCTTGTTTTTGAAATTGCACTGAACCGTTACGATTATCTGGTTGAGTTTTTTTATTTTTTAGAATATCAAATAATTTTCTTTTTTTATTTGTTTGCTCTTCTTTCTTTTGCAAAGTTCCAAGATTATTCCAACTCTTCGGCTGGTATGTTTGCCAAACTTCTGGTTCCTGTTCCCAAGGTGCTTTTACTTTTTTTCCTTGAGAGATAAAAGTAACTTTTCCACGTAATTTTTCCCAATTGCGGTAAATATAACGTAGTTCGCTAGAGGTCGTAGACTTTCTTCCCTTAATATCATCTAGATTTTTTTCGTCTAGGACAAGTTCAATATCTATTTCATCTAAGCAATAGTAAAGTTCCATATCTTGCTTTTCCATCGCTATATCCAAACCAATTTTACAGCCTCTATTCACGTGCAAAGAATGGTCATGATAAGCTTTATTCTTAAGTACATCTTGATAGATTGTTTTTAATTCATTTTTCTGATTCATTTGAGTACCACGAAAATAATTTCCCCATAATGGCCAGTGTTTCTTGCCTTCATCCACATAATTAAACCATTCTTTGGAAAATTTTGAAAAAGATTCTTCAGAACACCAGATACTATCCTCTTTCACATTTAATTTATCCTCTTCTCTATTTAATATACTCCTAATTTCGTTATTGTACTCATCAATAAAAATGGGAACATGATTTTTTTTTGCTTCCTTTTCTGCTTGTTCTAAATTGCCTGGTTTTTCTTCCGCTAGATCTATCGCCTGACTTAGATTAAATATAGAGTACCCCAGACTTTTCGCATATGCCTTCCGCGCTGTAGCTAAGCCATAAATAAAAATAGTTTCTTTTGTCACATTTTCCTCTCCTTTTCATTTATTTCTGATAACGATAGTCATTTTCTGGAAAGTCATTTACGTGTATAACGATCCATTTCTATCGTTTGAATATGTGTCTCTCTTCTTTGATTGGAAGTGGCTAGCTTTTTATGTAGTTTACGAGTAGCCTCTATTCCCATAGTCCTTGCATCACCGAGTACTCTTTTTTCATTGTCCTTCTTCTTTCCCTATTTCCATCAAAATGCCTGTTCATTGTATCACGTGTTAATTTCACTCGGATGGCAAAAAATCCTGTTTTCAAAAAAAAATAGTTCTCTCTTAATGATTGAAGTGCCAGTAACAAGCGATCGTGTCTAAAAATAACTCCTATTTTCCATGAATAAATTCTGTCCACAAAAAAGCTGAGGACAATGTTTGTCCTCAGCTCTTTAGTAGTATAAAAATGAATAATATTCAAACAGCCCTTCTAACGACCTCTTTTGATCACTTTACGCTTGTGTTGTTTCTTCTAATGCTTCTAAATATTTATAAACTTGTTGACCAGCAATGCCTCCATCGCCGACTGCTGTCGTGATTTGTCGTAAATCTTTTTCACGAACATCCCCAATAGCGAACACACCAGGCATAGTCGTACGCATGTCTTGATCTGTTGGAATCCAACCAGCTGCATTAGTTAAACCAGCTTTTTTAAATGGTTCAGTCAATGGATCTAAGCCCACATAAATAAACACGCCATCTGCTGCTAAATCAACGGTTTCATTCGTTTTCACATTATGCGCTTTAACCCCAGTGACCACCATGTCATTACCAACGATTTCATCTGTGACAGTGTCCCAGACAAATGAAATCTTTTCGTTAGCGAATGCGCGATCTTGGATGATTTTTTGCGCACGTAATTCGTCTCTTCGATGAACGATCACGACTTCAGAAGCAAATTGCGTTAGGTAGATGGCTTCTTCTACCGCAGAATCGCCACCGCCGATCACGACTAAGCGTTTGTTTCGGAAAAAAGCACCGTCACATACTGCACAATAGGAAACACCTCGTCCAGCGTATTCTTCTTCTCCAGGAACACCTAACTTACGATGGATACAACCCGTTGCGATAATCACTGTTTTGGCTTCATAAGATTGATCTTCACAGATCACTTCTTTGTAATTTCCATGGTCTTTGATGTCTTGCACAATTCCATAGACATTTTCTGTTCCAAATTTAGTGACACCTTCATACATTTTATATGCAAGGTCAGGTCCCATGATGGAATCAAATCCAGGGTAATTTTCAACTTCAGCGGTGTTATTCATTTGTCCACCCGGTGCGCCTTGTTCAATCATAGCAACTGAAAGATTTGAACGTGACGCATATAACGCAGCAGTCATTCCAGCAGGTCCAGCACCAATCACGATAACATCATACATATGTACATTCCTCCATTATAAAAATCAAGTAAGCTTACTTTACAGCCTATAGAAAAAAAAGTCTATTGTTCTGCTTACTCTTTCCTCGAATAGATTTATTATACTCGAAAAATTAGTTTAAAAACAATAGACTTTTATTTAATTCACTATTCGTTACTTAAATCTTCTCCATTTGTTGCAATGACTTTTTTATACCAGTTGAACGATTTTTTCTTCGAGCGTTCCAATGTCCCATTTCCTTCGTTGTCACGGTCAACGTAGATGAACCCATAGCGTTTCTTCATTTCGCCAGTCCCAGCAGAGACAAGATCGATACAGCCCCAAGTCGTGTAGCCTAGGAGATCCACACCATCGAGCTCAACCGCATCTTTCATTGCTTGGATATGTTGTTCTAAATAATCGATCCGATAGTCGTCTTCTACATAGCCATTTTCATCTGGTGTATCAATGGCACCTAACCCATTTTCGACGATGAACAATGGTTTTTGGTAACGATCATAAAGATCATTCATCGTGATACGTAACCCCAATGGATCAATTTGCCAGCCCCATTCACTGGCTGAAAGATAAGGATTTTTAGCCGATTCAAAAATATTACCGGCCGTTTGCTCTAATACTTTTGGATCAGTAGTAGCTACCCGGGAAGAGTAATAGGAGAATGAAATAAAATCAACGGTATGTTCTTTTAATATTTCTAAGTCAGTTGGTTCCATCTCGATTTTGATTCCATTACGTGCCATTTCTTTTAAGGCATAGGCTGGATAACTTCCCCTTGACTGGACATCAATAAAGAAATAGTTTTCCCGGTCCGCCTTTCTTGAAGCCCAGACATCTTCAGGTTTACAAGTGTAAGGATAAATTGCGCCGGCTGCTAACATACAGCCAACTTTATTTTCTGGATCCACTTCATGAGCGATCTTTGTAGCGATTGCACTAGCAACTAATTCATGATGGGCTGCCTGGTATTTGATTTGTTCCACATCGTCCCCTTCTTCAAAATACAATCCAGCGCCCATAAATGGAGCATGTAAAATCATATTCATTTCGTTGAAGGTCAACCAGTATTTCACTAATCCTTTGTAACGATTAAAAATGACATGGCAAAGTCTTTCATAAAACTCTATCAACTTTCGAGAACGCCAAGCACCATATTCTTTGACTAAATGCATCGGACAATCAAAATGAGTGATTGTCACTAACGGTTCGATTCCATATTTTTGACATTCTTTAAAGACATCTTCATAGAACTTCAACCCTTCTTCATTTGGTTCCTTTTCATCACCTTTTGGAAAAATACGACTCCACCCAATGGATAAGCGATAGGTTTTAAATCCCATTTCCGCAAAAAGTGCAATATCCTCTTTGTAACGATGGTACATATCAATGGCTGTTTTTGCTGGATAAAAATGTTCCTCATCAAAGTCAAACATTTTTTGTTTACCAGTGATCACTGAAAAACGATCTTTACCAATCGGAACAACATCAACATTAGCTAAACCACGTCCACCTTCAGCGTAGCCTCCTTCACATTGATTGGCAGCCGTTGCGCCACCCCATAAAAAGTCTTTCCTAAATGCCATCCTACTTCCTCCATTATTGTTTTTGATAAGTTTTTGTCAGGTTGTTTGCTATTTCATCTTGTACTTCGATCCCCTCTTCTTTTAAGTGGTGGATCGTTTCCTTAAATTGTGGCAAATACGCTTCGTGAGCAACAAACAATTCATCCATGATCCGTTTCGCTGTTTCACCCGAACGTACTAAGGGATTGATCGTAAATGCTTGAAGCGCTGTGCCATAATCACCCGTCACTGCCGCTTCGATCGTCAATAATTCCATATTTTTCATGACTTGAAGCCAGCCACGTTCAGCTGGTGGCAAAGAACCGAAAGCAACGTTACGTGCCCCTTGTGCCCCGACATACGCTGTGACCTCCACGACACAATCAGCAGGCAGATCAGGAACAGCGCCGTCATTTTTTGTTGAAACAACGATTTGGGTTTCTTTATTGGCATAGATCGAAGCGATCGTTTCACAGGCAGCATCTGAATAATAAGCACCCCCACGTTGTTGTAACTGTTCTGGTTTATGGTCTAGTTCTGGGTCCTGATACAACTCAAATAATTCTGCTTCCGTTTTTTTAACTTGTTCTGCTCTTGTACCAATTGTTTGATATTCTTCTAAAGCATGGTTCAACATTTCTTCTTCACGATAATAATAGCGATGGTAGCCACAAGGAATCATTTGCATTTGTTGTAATTGTTCCTTGAAAAACGGCACATCGAATATATTTTTTGGTAAGCCATTATTTTCAGCATAAAGTCGGTCGATTAGCTCATTCGTTCGATCGTTTCCATGTGAATCTGCTACTTTATGCCAATGAAAGTGATTGAGTCCAGCAAATTTATAAATCAAGTCTTCTTTTGTTTCTCCCAGCATTTCTGGCTCTGTCATCATTGCCATAACTGGTACATTACAAAGCCCAATTACCTTTTCCCATTTTCCGTAGCGAACGACAGCTTCTGTAACCATTCCACTAGGATTGGCAAAATTGATCAGCCAAGCATCGGGACATAGTCTTTTCATATCTTCTACGATTGAAAGAATGACCGGAATGGTACGAAACGCTTTGAACATCCCGCCAGCTCCATTGGTTTCTTGTCCAAGCATGCCATAATATGCAGGGATTCGTTCATCTTTCACTCTGGCATCTAATTGACCTACCCGAAACTGAGTTGTTACAAAATCAGCATCCCGCAGTGCTTCTTCTCGATCCAACGTCGCATAGATCTTAACATCATAAGGCGAAGCATCCCACATTCGTTGAGACATTTCACTGACGATTCTTAGTTTTTCTTGACCCTCTGCTACATCCACTAACCAGATTTCTTTAATCGGTAATTCTTCATATCGTTTAATAAACCCTTCCATCAATTCAGGGGTATAGCTACTTCCGCCACCAATTGTTGCAATCTTCACTTTTCGTTCCATGAGCTTCCTCCTTTTTTGTTTTTACAACTATATTATGTTTTTTGTAAACGAAAACAACAAGTTAACTTTATTCTTTTGCATTTCCATTTACAAAAATTCATTATATAGCCGATTATTTTGTGAAAATCTTGTATAAGAACAACGAACGATTGACGAATCAACAAATAGCGCTTACAATATTTTTACACAAAAAATTAAAAACATGTAAAAGAGGATCGTCATGCTATTAAAAGAAAAACTAAAAAAAATTGCTTTTTCTCCCGCAGAAACAGAAGTGATCCATTTTATTCAAAGCCATGAACATCAACTCAAAGAAGCAACAATTCAACAAATTGCGAAGGCATGTTATGTCCATCCTTCTACGTTGATTCGGATTGCCAAAAAGGCTGGGTTCAACGGTTGGGTCCACTTTAAGGAAGCTTTTTTGGCGGAAAACGAGTATTTGGAAGGAAATTTTCAAGAAGTTGATGCCAACCTCCCCTTTCTAGAAAACGATAGAATCATGTCTATTGCGAACAAAGTCGCTGCACTGGAACGAATGACGATTGAAGACACACTCTCATTGCTTCACCACAATGACTTACAACGAGCAAAACAGCTTTTATTGAAAGCAAAAAAAATCGTCCTTTTTTCTAGTAATTCGAATACTTTGATCTCGCAGGCTTTTATGTTGAAAATGAAGCGAATGAAACGAGACGTAACGATCGTGACAACTTCAGGCGAATCCTACTATGAAGCCTACAACTGTACGCCTGATACTTGTGCCATCTTAATTTCTTATACCGGCGAAAATAAAATGATGTTACGAACAGCCAAGATTTTGCAAGAAATCAATGTGCCGATTTTAACATTGACGAGTATTGGTGATTCCACTCTTTCTACTTTCAGCTCAGCAATCCTTCGTATCACTACCAGAGAACGATTGTATTCCAAAATCAGTAATTTTACGATCAATACTTCAATTTGTTACTTACTAGACGTACTATACAGCTGTATCTTTGCAGAGGAATATCAAAAAAACCTCAACCATTTAATCAAAATCGGACAAAAAGTAGACGATCGCCCAATCAGCTCCTCTATTATGGAAGAGCCTCCTGCAATTAAGGAATAAATTATCTTATCTCACACTTTTTAGCTTCTTATTCATTTCCTCTTTTCACCATCTAGCTTGTATAAGTTAGTCGGAAAAGAAAAAACCTAAAAAAGTTATCCACGACGACATGGATATTTTTTAGGTTTTATTTGCTTAAATTTCATGTTGTGTTTCGTGGCTTTTAGCAGTTTTATTGGTGTTAACTGGTAATTGCTTATCAGCGCCTTCTAGCCCACTTGCTCTTTTCTGATCAAATCTTGCTAACTGTTTTGATTCAGTTAGTGAGAGGTGTTTCATTTTGGCAATCACTGTTTTTTTAATTTCTTCTACGGATACAGTTGGAGAACCAATTTTGTCAGCCATTAAGCCTACCAAAACGGCTTTTTGTTTTTCATTAAGTTCTGGAAACTGATGAAATTTATCCGCTAAGTAATTGATTGCGCTTGTTTTGTGTAAACGGTCAGGCTCTTTTAAGATATCGCTAATTATCTTTCCCTCATTAGGATAGTTCTCACTGATCTCCATAAATACCTCTAGCTGATCATTTATTTTATGTTGATTCTCTTCACTCAATGATTGCACTAATTGATCTTTTTCATGTAACAGAATTGCTTTTTTTTTACTATTTGGAAGTGATAATTCATGCCAAACGACACTGAAATAAGTCATTATATGAATCGTTGAAGGGCTGTCAGATTGTTTCAATAAAAATTTATCTTGGAGCACTTTGAACACGTTAGAGGTATTTTTTTCTGGACTTTCATCAGTAGTACGGGAACGAGCAATTGTTGTCATAAAATACATTTTTTTGTCTATTTGATGGATAACTTCTGAGTGCTTCAGTTCATCTAACTCCGGAAATATAGTTGTCACTATTTGTTGTTTTTGTTCTTGCGTAAATGCTTTCGTATCATTAAATAAGTGCGTCAAAAAATCGATGCGTTGTTTTTCATTTAATGAGTGAGATTCTTTAAAAAAATTCGCAATGTTCGCCTTCTGCTGTGGCTTTTTCTCACTAACCATCAAAAAATGTCGATTTTCTGGTCAACTTGATAGGATTCTTCCTTCGATAAAGGTTGTTTTATTCTATTTTTTTCATCATTTACTAATACTTGTTTGTCTTTTTCAGACAACGAAAGTTGATTATATGTATCGATTAAATAACCCACAACATCATTTGCTGTTAGTCTTTCTGCTATCGGCAAATGATCTTTTGCTTGGAGTTTAATAAATTTTTTATACAAACGATTTTTTTCCTCATCCTTAAATTTGATCTGCTGGACTAATTCATGTAACGTTGTTAACACATGTATCGAACTAGCAATATCAAAGCTTTCAGGATTTTTTTGTAACTTTTCATATACTCCTTTGTTTTTCCCATGGTTTATCTCCAGTACATTAAGTAAATTGACTAAGTTTTCCTCTTTCATCGGTCACAACCCCTAGCTAAAATTATTTTAGAATAATAAAAATTCTAATTTCTATCATTGGGATAATGGAATTGCGCGATCTCTACATTTAATTTTCCTTTTGCGGGTGTCTTCACTGCACCAAGTTGTTCGACGATATGGGTCTTCTCATGTAAGAGTTCATTCACTCGGTCATAAGAAGCATTTCCTCTTTCCAGAACATTGAACAACCGACCAATAGCAAACATCGGCCAAACCAACATTCCAATGTAACTGATGAAGGAAACCATTTGTCCAATCGTAATCGTGCCATCTAGCACATATTTACCACCCAAGATGATCGTTAAGACATAAGATAACCCAATGATCAGCGTGATAAACGGATCAAACAAAGCATCTAAAAAGTTGACACGTTTATTCTTGGTGATTGCTTGTTCGATTTTTTCTTGAAAATCTGCCAGATCTTCCTGCTCTTGCCCAAAGGTTTTGATTACTTTAATCCCAGTAATAGTTTCTTGCGTTTTGTCGTTGATACTGGAAAAAGCTTCTTGTGATTCTCGAAAAGCATCATGTAGTTTTGATCCTAATATCCTTGAAGTAACAGCTAATAGCGGCAAAGGGATCAAAGCAAGTAAAGTCAAGCGCCAGTCAATGAAAAGGATCATGGCAATGATTGTGGTTCCCCCAGTAATGACCGAATCAGCAAATGTCAAGATGCCTGCTCCTGCCACATTTTGAATCGCATTTAAATCATTGGTCGCATGTGCCATTAAGTCACCTGTACGATATTTTTGGTAAAACATACTATCCATACGAGTGAAATGGATAAACAAACGCTGACGTAATTCCTTCTCTAACCTCGCTGCACTTCCCCAAATATTCACCCGCCAAATGAAACGAAAGAGATACTGTAAAATGGCAGATCCGATTAATACAGCGATCCAAAAGACGATAAATCGCATGGAGAGATTCTTATCTGCAATCTCATCGATAATGATCCCGATTACTTTAGGCGGAACTAACTGAACCAAGGCAACACATAATAAAGAAAAAACGCCGATCACATAGTGCTTCTTTTCTTGTTTAAAAAACCAACCCAACTTCCTAAAAATATACATATTTTCCTCCTTTTTAACTCCCATCAACCTCTTTTTCTCTTGAAAATTTAGTCAGTGTTACTTATTTTTCTCACTAACTACACAACCTTGTTTTTAATCGCTTCCATAAATCCATCTAATAAAAAAAGCGAGCTGAAATCAATCAGCCCGCTATGATTTGTCCAATGAAAACCTTATTTTTTCCCTTGGTTTTTCATTTGTTGCATCATCTGACGAATTTTCTTTTCAGATGGTTTTTGCCCCATTGACATCATCATTGATCGTAACATGTCCTCATTAACGGGAGGATTTTTTTCTAAATAATCTTTCATATATTTACGCGCAAAAAAGAATCCACCGATTGCGCCGATTAATAAAGCAATAACTGCGATAAGTACGACTATTCCTGTTTTTACCATATAAATCTCTCCTTTCTATTTCCGAATTGCTCTCAATGACTTATTTTACTAAAGTTTTCCCAAAAAAGAAAGGCGTTTTCTTTAGTTTTGGCTAAAAAGTTTATTTTACTGATTTCCTATAACTTCGCCAAAAAGAAGCTTAACCATATATTTTTTTTAGGCAAACCGAATAAATTGCTTTCAATTTTTTTGATGCAGGTGTAGAATGGTGTCGTGAAGAAAATGAGAGGTGATTTTTTTGAGTAATCAATTCCATAAACAAAAATTGATTGAACACACCAACGGCTTATCTTTAGCTGAAGTGAACGGAACAGTCAAAGTTCCTAAAGGGAAAAGTTTTTTTAAAACATTATTAGCTTATTCAGGTCCTGGCGCACTCGTTGCGGTAGGTTATATGGACCCAGGAAACTGGTCGACTTCTATTACAGGAGGTCAAAACTTTCAATATTTACTGATGTCAGTCATTCTTTTATCCAGCTTAGTCGCTATGCTTTTGCAATATATGGCAGCAAAACTAGGCATCGTTAGTCAAATGGATTTAGCCCAAGCCATCCGAGCCCGTACAAGTAAAACACTTGGTGTGATTTTGTGGGTGTTAACTGAATTGGCAATCATGGCAACCGATATTGCAGAAGTAATTGGGGCCGCCATTGCCCTTTATTTACTTTTTGATATTCCATTAGTAATTGCCGTATTTATTACTGTTTTTGATGTTTTTGTTTTATTGATGTTAACTAAGATTGGCTTTCGTAAAATTGAAGCCATCGTCGTTTGTTTGATCTTTGTCATTTTATTCGTTTTTGTCTACCAAGTGGCTTTGTCAAATCCCGACTGGAAACATTTATTTGCTGGCTTTGTTCCTAATAGCAAAACGTTTGCTGATTCACCGATGATTGGTGGTGAAACACCATTGACAGGTGCATTAGGAATCATTGGCGCAACTGTCATGCCTCATAATTTGTATCTCCATTCTGCAGTCTCACAAACGAGAGAAATCGATCGGAAAGACCCAATCGATATCGCTCGAGCTGTTCGTTTTACAACTTGGGATTCTAATATTCAATTAACTATGGCTTTTTTAGTCAATGCTTTACTTTTGATCATGGGCGTTGCAGTATTTAAAAATGGTTCTGTGCAAGACCCATCATTTTTTGGGCTTTACGAAGCATTGTCTAATCCTTCTGTTATGAGCAATGATGTATTGACCACTGTAGCAAAATCTGGCATTTTATCTACATTATTTGCTGTTGCACTTTTAGCTTCTGGACAAAATTCTACGATTACTGGAACACTGACAGGACAAGTGATCATGGAAGGCTTTATCCACATGCGTATGCCGATTTGGTTACGTCGTTTGGTCACACGTCTCTTGTCTGTCATCCCTGTTTTACTCTGTGTCCTCTTTACCAGCACGAAAGGAACGATCGAAGAACATACTGCTTTGAATCATTTGATGAACGAATCTCAAGTATTTCTTGCATTTGCGCTTCCTTTTTCAATGATTCCATTATTGATGATGACAAATAGTGAAGTAGAGATGGGGAAACAATTTAAAAATAATCTATTCGTTAAATCTTTAGGCTGGATCTCCGTAATCAGTCTGACATTCTTGAATTTACGAGGATTACCCGGACAAATCGAAAGTTTCTTTGGTGATCAAGCAACTACCAATGAATTGATGTGGGCAGACAATGTGGCCTACTTGATTATCTTTGCTGTCTTAGCCTTATTGTGTTGGACGATCGTCGACTTGTATAAAGGGAACAAAAGATACGCAGAACGTTTGCAACAACTAACCGTTCAAGAAAATAACTAATAAAAAGATTAGATGATAAAAAAGTTGTTCCTTAAGTGTCCAACTTTAAAAAATAAGCCAAAGAATCCCGAAATAGTTACTCAGGGAAATTCTTCGGCTTATTTTAATTCGTATAACTACATTCAACAACTTTTATGTCCATTTGTTGAAATGTCTTCGTGAAGCAAACGAATCACGTTTTTTACTACTAATATCATGTAGTTTTTGCACAGATCCTACAATCAAAACTTTAAGGTTTCATTTGTTTATTCATTCACTGCTGCTAATAATTCTGGGAAAGCTTCTGGATCAAAGTGTTTTTCTTTTAACATAGCAATTTCTTTTCCATATGGTGCATAGGCCGTTTTTTTCTCTTTCCCTACATAAGGGGTTTCTAAGATTTTGGCAATATCTGAAAACATCGGTTCATGTACGATTTCTTTCAGTGCATCAAAACCGATCGTCCCGAAACCAATATTAGCATGACGATCCTTATGTGACCCTTGAGGATTCTTCGAGTCATTGATGTGTAACACTTTCAATCGATCCAAGCCGATTACTTTATCAAATTCTGTCATGACACCTGAAAAATCATGACACACGTCATAGCCTGCATCGTTCGTATGACAAGTATCAAATGTCACAGACAATTTTTCATTCAAAGTCACGCCATCAATGATCTGCGCTAATTCTTCAAATGTCCGACCGACTTCCGTCCCTTTACCAGCCATTGTCTCTAAAGCAATTTGTGCAGTCTGTTCTTTCGTCAAAACTTCATTCAATCCTTCAATGATTTTGGCGATACCAGCTTCGGCACCTGCACCGACATGGGCACCTGGATGCAAAGTGATCTGTGTTGCTCCTAAAGCCTCCGCTCGGACGATCTCTTCTCTTAAAAATTGAACCGCAAAAGGAAACATCTCCGGTTTAATCGTATTTCCCAAATTAATAATATAAGGTGCATGAACCACTATATCAGATAATCCATGTTCCTTCATATACGCTTTCCCCGCTTCGATATTCATGTCTTCAATTGCTTTACGTCTAGTATTTTGCGGTGCTCCAGTATAAATCATAAAGGTTGAAGCACCGTAACTTGCAGCTTCTTCTGCTGCCCCTAATAGCATTTTTTTCCCACTCATGCTTACGTGTGACCCTAATAACATAAAATTCTTCCTCTCCATAAAAAGTGAGTCAATGATCGAAATCCTTATCAAGCCATATTCCATTCATTGATAATCACTCTAAATAAGCTAATCTTTTTCTATTTTAACTGAACATATAGGGAAAGGAAAGTTTACGACTCGAAAACCGGTCTAGTGCTTTAAGTTTCTCGTTCACTCTATCATTCAGAAAAAGAAAGTTGAAATAATCCTTATAAAAATCACCATATCTGTTTTTTTGTTCCATTATTTGCTATAATTAGCGAAATAAAACTATTAGTTGAGGTGAACCCTTTTGCCACGTAAAGATACTCGGAAAAAGCAACATCGAAGGAAAAAGCAAAAATGGTTGGGATTAAACATCGCTTTTGGTGTCTTCCAATCACTGACTACTTTTATCGTCGTCCTTCTTCTGCTACTGGCAGCCCTTGGTGTTGGTATCGGAGCTGGTTATTTTGCCTATCTTGTTGAAGATACCGAAATACCATCCAAAGCAATCCTGCAATCAGAGCTTGGCAACATTACAGAAACATCTAAACTTGTTTATGCTGACAATTCTGAAATATCAAAGATCCAAACTGATTTAATGCGGACAGCCGTTCCTTCAGATCAAATTTCGCCTTTATTGAAAACTGCAATCATTAGTACTGAAGATGAGTATTTTGAGCGACATAACGGCTATGTACCAAAAGCTGTTTTGCGTGCTTTATTTTCTGAAGCAACTGGTATCGGTTCTTCCGGTGGTTCCACGTTGACTCAACAGTTAGTCAAACAACAAATCTTAACTGATGAAACAACATTCAAGCGAAAAGCAAATGAAATTTTATTAGCAGCACAAGTCGAGAAACACTTTTCCAAAAATGAAATTATTTCTATGTATCTAAATGTTTCTCCATTTGGTCGAAACAATAAAGGACAAAATATCGCTGGTGTACAAGAAGCAGCGAAAGGAATCTTTGGTGTTAATGCCAAAGATGTCAACTTACCACAAGCTGCCTTTATCGCAGGTTTGCCACAAAGTCCGATCACTTATAGTCCTTATACAAATACTGGGAGTTTAAAAGAAGACCTTTCAGCAGGATTGAATCGAAAAGATGTGGTTCTATTCAGCATGTATCGTGAAAATAAAATCACAAAACAACAATATGAAGAAGCGAAAGCTTATGATCTCACGAAAGATTTCTTACCACAACAGATTGCTGAACAAAGTGATCGTGAGTTTCTATATTATACCGTTATGGGTGAAGCCACAGAGATCATCACTAAACAATTAGCTGAAAAAGATGATGCAGATTTATCTGATAGTTCAGTCTATGATGCCTACTATCAAAAAGCACAACAAACGATCCAAAACAAAGGTTATACGATCCATTCAACGATCGATAAAAATGTTTATGCGGCAATGCAAGAAGCAGCAAAAAGTTATGGTCATCTATTAGACGATGGCAAAGCCACACAAGTTGAGACAGGAAATGTCTTGATGGATAATAAAACTGGTCGTATCTATGGTTTTGTTGGTGGTAGAAATTATCTACAAAACCAAAATAATCATGCTTTTGACACCCAAAGACAAGCTGGGTCTTCGATTAAACCAGTACTCGTGTATGGTCCAGCCATCGATATGGGGCTCGTAGGATCAGAATCACGTGTTTCTGATTACGCAACTACCTGGCAAGAAGGAAGTAACGCAGGAGAAAAAATCGTCAATGCAACGAATGAAGGTTCTAATACCTTCCAAACGATTCGAGAGTCTTTGGAATGGTCTAACAATATCCCTGCCTATCATTTATATCAGGATGTTTTAGAAAATGGTGGTTCTAAACAATATGCTTATGAAAATTACTTGGCAAAAATGAATTATCCAACCAACGATAATTGGAGCGTTGAGTCTGCACCTTTGGGAACCGTTGATGTAACGACTTTGGAACAAACCAATGGCTTCCAAGCTTTAGCTAATGGCGGGGTCTATCAAGAAGGTTATTTGATTGATTCAATTACTGATAACTCAGGAAAAGTCATCTACAAACATGAGGAAAAACCTGTAAGAGTGTATTCTGAAGCTACAGCATCAATTATGAATGATATGATGCGTAGTGTAATCACTGCGAAAATCACGACACCTTTTAAAGATGATATTACTGCTTTAAATCATGAACTGGGACAAGCGGATTGGATCGGCAAAACAGGTTCAACAAATGACTACCGTGATTCTTGGCTGATTGTTTCAACGCCATCTATTACGATCAGTAGTTGGGCAGGTCACGATGACAACACTGGAATGGACTCAAGAGCCCGATTACGTTCTTCTAGCTATTTAGCCAATCTCATTAATCAAGTATACCAAGCAAATCCAGCGATGTTCGGGACAAAGGATAAATTTGAATTATCTTCTGATGTCTCCAAGAAAAAAGTAGCATCCTTTACAGGACAACTTCCTGGTAAAGTTACTGTTGATAAGAAAACCATCGAAACACCAAGTCAGACAGTTGAATCGCTTTGGGCAAAAAATGGTCCAAAAAAATCAACATTCAAGTTTGGTGTCGGTGGAACGGATGAAAACTATAAAAACTATTGGGGAACTGCTTCAGCCTTTGCTCGAGAGCATCCAGCAAAAAAAGAAAATGATAAAGAAAAAGAATAACTCAGACTTTGTCAAATAATATTGATGAAACGCACCAACATTATTTGACAAAGGACCTAAAAAACAGTCGTCAATTATGGCGACTGTTTTTATCTTGTTAATTTTTCAGTAGCGCCCATACGCTTTTTTTCTTGCTGTTTGACTAAGTTCATTGCTTTATTCCTTTTTTGATCCACTGTTTGCTGTTGATGAGTATTTTTATCTGTAGTCGGTGAATATTTAGACTGATTTAGATCATTGGTAGCAGGTTTGCTTTTTTCTTTTTCATGTATGACTGGTTCCCATACCCCAATTTCAAACCACAGCGGGTTCGTTTCACTTGATTTCTTTAGGTTATCTGACTGTTGGTCATTTCCATCGATATTCATCGAGGGCTCAGTTTTTTCTAAAGGTAGGCTTGCATCATCTTTGTCTTTTCCTTTAAAGTCACCTGATTGCCGGTTATCCCCTTCTTTGACAGTCATCGCTTGCTTACTTTCGATTTCCCTACAATAATCGCTATTGTTTTCTCTATTTGGCTCTTCAGGACTTTACATTTTACTTTCATCTTTATTCCAATTGGTTCTTTCGCTACTGTTCGTTTATACTTCTATCCATACTTGTGGGTCATGCTGTTTTTGTTTCTCTTCTTCCAAACGTATGCTGTCAACCCTTTTTTGATTACGTTCATTTGAAGCTTCACGTCTTTTTCTCCATTTGTTGACAGGATCTAATAACTCAATAGATTGATTGTTTTGAAATTGGATGACTGTATCATTTTCCATGCTTTTTTTCAAAATATCGTTAAAATTGTCTCTAAACCGTCCATATATTTGACTTACTTTCCTACTAATGCTAACTAAAATAGCATCGATTTTACTGTCAGACAATTCACTTTTTTTCAAAGTAGAAAGATATTCAAAAGAATAACTCTCCGTATGTAAACCTATATGTTTTGCTAAGATATAACCAATCGCTTCTGATTTAAAATATTCTAATTGGTCTGGATAATCGGTACTAGTCCCTCTTGTCTTATGTATGGCTGAACGCATAAAGTTACTCAATGTTTGTTTATCATTCATCCCTGACTGAATCTCGATTGGCATATTTTTAAATTGGTTAATACTTTGGAACAAAATTTGGTAGAGAAATGAATCAACTGTTTGATTCCCTACATAGTATGCTGGTCTGGGTATTTCTTGCTTTTCCGCTAATTCACTAACATCGAAAACCTGTACTAGAAAAGAGGCTGTTAGTTTACTTTTTGTTTCTTTGTCGAAACGTACTTCTGTATGGTCTCTATAAAGTGCCTCTGGACCCAGTTTTAATTTTTTTTCTAGTTTCTTCCATTCCTGAGCCTCGAGAGCCAATTGGACATCTGGTTTTTGGGCGATCAGGTTTTGGGTTATTTTTGAGTGTTGCCAAGGAAGATGCGCTGTAACAGATAAAAACTTAATAAAATTATCCTCTTCTAGAAAAGTTGAAAGTTGTTTTTTTCGATACGTTTCAATCCCTTCCCTATCCCCCGTTTGTTCAAGCTTTGTATACTTTTATCGTCTATTCCCTCATTAAACCTAAGATTTAGTATATATTCAACTCCTTCTGGAAATAAGTCAATTGAGCTATCCCACTTAACACGTGCATTAATATGATGTGCCACACTTACAAAATAATAAAATTTTTCTATGATCTTTTCTTTATTTTCTTCTATAAACGGACGATATAATTCCATTCCCGGATCCTTAGTTACTATTACCAGTGAAGAATCAAGATATAAGGAATGATTAAAAACAAAACCTGGAGTACAGCGACGATTGTTCTTGTACTTCTCTTCCATTACTGGTAATGGAAATACAAAATCTGTAATAGCATTCTCTGTAAAAGATTTAATAGGAATATACCAATTTCTCCTATTTCTTTCCAATGCAAGATATGTCCTATTTAAATTTTCTAATATTATGTCTTTATACTTTGAAGTTTTTAACTCATCGTAAACATCAGGAAGCAGTTTCACAAAATAAAAATCTGACATTTATAACTTCTCCTTACAATTTAAATTTTCTCTTCTGATAGAGATTCCATTTCATTATACGGAATAAAAAGCTAAAATTTGTCCAAATTTTTACAAAAAAAATAAATAGTTGTTCTTGTTAACTAGCTAAAAGCTTCAACGAATGTTTACTTATTTCAATCACTGAATCTTTTTAGAGGTTAAAAACACTCCACTAGCATCATCTAGTGGAGTGTTAATCACTTATTATTTCGTCGATCCTTTTTCTTCAATTCCATAAGGTAAGATAATTGTTTTTTCTTCAACTTCTTCTTTATTCATCATTTTTGTTAATAGACGCATTGAAACGGCACCTAAATCATACAATGGTTGTGTGATACTTGTTAGGCGTGGACGTGCAACTTCTGTTAACAATGAGTTATTACTTGTAATGATCTCAAATTCTTCCGGTACTTTCACACCCTTATCTAAAAGACCATCTAAAATACCGATAGCTAATTCATCATCTGAAACATAAACAGCTGTTGCGCCACTATTATGAATGCGATCAACTAGGGTTAATCCGTCTTTAAAGTTATACTCTGCTTCAAAGATCAAACCTTCGCTGTAAGGTAAATTATTTTCTTTAAGTGCTTCTTTATATCCTTTCAAGCGATTTTGACCATTGATTGGATCAATCAATGCCCCACTGACAAAGGCAATTTTTTTATTGCCATTCTTAGCTAATTTATTGACAGCATCCTTAGTTGCTGAAGTGTAATCGATATTCACACTTCCAACTTGTTCATCAGGGTCAATTGAGCCAGCCAATACTACAGGAGTCTTAGATCGAGAAAACTCACCACGGATTTCATCAGTGATATGATGTCCCATGAAGATCACGCCATCTACTTGTTTTGCTAACAAGTTATTTAATACATTCACTTCTTTTTGATCATTGCCGTCTGAATTTGCTAAAATGATGTTGTATTTGTACATTGTAGCAACATCATCGATCCCACGTGCTAAAGAAGCAAAAAACATATTGCTGACATCTGGAATGATTACCCCTACTGTCGTTGTCTTCTTACTTGCTAGCCCACGTGCAACAGCATTCGGACGATAGTCCAATCGATCAATGACTTCTAACACTTTTTTTCTAGTCGCAGGTTTGACATTCGGATTCCCGTTAACGACACGTGAAACAGTAGCCATCGAAACATTTGCCTCTCTCGCTACATCATAAATAGTAATTGTTTGCTTTTCCATTCTTGCTCTCCTGTTCATTTTTATATGTTTTCTGAAAATACGCTTTACATTTCTAAAACAGGATAACAAATAATACTCAAAATTGCAACCGTTTTACTACCGCTTTCATGAAAATAATTCATTTTTTCACTTTTATACGTTGGTCTTTGAAACATTAAGTGGTACAATTATCTAATAATTCAATAAATTAGAAAGAAGGATGCCAAAATGAATAACGTAAAAATCAACGAATTACGTAAATGGATGGCTCAAAATCAAGTGGATCTTGCCTATGTTAGTGATCCAGGACACATCGCTTATTTTTCAGGATACGAAAGTGAACCCCATGAACGTGTCTTAGCACTATTTATCCCACTTGAACAGGATCCTTTTTTATTCACTCCGGCTTTAGAAGTTGAAGATGCACAAAACAGTGCATGGTCTTTTGATGTTCGTGGCTATTTAGACAGCGAAAATCCTTGGGAAATCATTGGGAAAGAAATTCGTCACCGTTATGGTCAGCCTGGAAATATCGGAATCGAAAAAAATGCGTTAACCGTTGATCGTTTCGATGCCATTTCAGATGTTCTAACTGGTTCTGACAACTTTACTGATTTAACAGCAATCATTCAACGTCTCCAATTAATCAAAACGTTGGAAGAAAAAGACCAATTACTTGCTGCTGGTAAATGGGCAGATGTTGCCTTTGAAATCGGCTTTAAGGCAGTAAAAGAAGGTGTTACTGAGCAAGCAATCATTGCAGAAATCGAATATCAACTAAAAAAACAAGGTGTTTCGCAAATGTCGTTTGACACGCTCGTTTTAGCTGGTAAAAACGCAGCAAGCCCCCACGGTGCTCCAGGCTGCACAAAAATTTCGCCTAATGAACTTGTTTTGTTTGATTTAGGTGTTGTTTGGGATGGTTATTGCAGCGATGCTACTCGAACTGTAGCCTATAAAAAACCAACTGAATTTCAGGAAAAAATTTATCAAATCACACTTGAGGCACAATTAGCTGCCCAAGCAGCTGTACGTCCCGGCGTAACGGCTGCCGAACTAGATCAAATTGCAAGAAATGTAATCAATAGCTATGGCTATGGCGAATACTTCAATCATCGTCTAGGTCACGGAATCGGAACCACTGTCCATGAATTTCCTTCCCTTGTAGCAGGAAATGATTTAGTCATCGAAGAAGGCATGTGCTTCTCACTTGAACCAGGAATCTATATCCCTGATCAAGTAGGTGTTCGAATCGAAGACTGTGTCTATGTGACAAAAGACGGCTGTATTCCATTTACAACTACGCCAAAAGAATTATTGGTTATTGAGTAAGGTCGTGAAAGAAGCGGTTAACTCCGAACGAATAAGCGATGATTTTTTAAAATAGCTTCTCTTATTTTAGAAAATTATCGTTTATTGTTGAGGAGTTGCTTCTTGAACGCCGTTTATCACTTCTACATCTATTAATGAGTCTAGGGTGACTGTTAGTCCTAGACTCATTTTTTTCTTATCTTCAACCTCACTAATCGTTGTTGGCTCATTCATACCAAAGAGCTCTGGTTACCAATAGATTATACGAATTCTTCTGATCATTCTGGTTCTTTTATAGTGTCTTCACTCTCATGGTAATAAGCATGCTATCAAGTGATTACGCAAATTAGACCTTTACATTATGTATTATTCTAGCAATTATCAAACAAAAAAATATCAAAGCTAGGAAACTTTGCTAGCTTTGATATTCATCACTTGTTCCGTTCGATTAACTGAAATCGAAAAAGTATCTATTAATTACCTACTAAAAATATAAATTGGCTATTTTCCATTGTCAGTAAATGTATCTTTTAAATCTTCTTTTTTAGCTTTGACATCTTCTTTAGCCATATCTGCCATTGCTTGCGCATCTTTTACGACTGGTTTTGCTTCAGCAATGCCTTCTTTGACTGTTTGTCCAGCTTCACCTGCAGCATCTTTCGCATTGATCATCATATCTTCAGATGCATCTTTAACTGTTTCATTCATTTGTCCGACTGGCTTTTTAAGCTCATCTGCTGATTTCTTGAAGCGATGAGAAAGATTTTCTGATTGTTCTTTTAATGTTAATAAAATGTCTTCAGACTCATCTTCGACATCATTTGCAGAATGATTGACTTTATTTTTCACGCTACCAGCTAAGTCACCAGCTTGTTGGGATAGATCTTGCGCTTTTTCTTTTGCGATGTCTGTTAATGTCGCTGATTTTTCTTTTGCCATATCCGTGTAGTCTGAAGCCATATCAAGTAAATCATCTGCTTGTGCAGCAAGTTCATCGCGTAGTTCTTTTCCTGACTTTGGTGCTAATAATAATGCTGCGACTGCCGCTGCTGTCCCACCAATAACTGCTCCTAGTAAAAATCCACCTTTTTTTGCCATAATTAAATTCCTCCAGTCTTTTCTGTATGTTTTTTATTTTTGAAAAACTTTAAAGCTGTGCCACCAACTTTTCCAGCCACGGTAGCTTTAGCTGTTGTACGCCCAATCCCACCAACTTTGGTTACGATATTTTTACTTGATGTATTCAATTCTGACACGCTTTCACTTAAATCTGCGATAGCTGTAAATAATGGATCAATCGTTTCTACTTTCCCATTGATGTCTAAAAGCAATTCATTACTTTTGACTAGTAAACCTTCCACCTGCCTTGACAAAAGATCGACATCTTTGGTGACGACTTCAATCGTCGTATTTGCTTCTGCCACTGTTTGATCCACTTTTTCTAATGTTTTTGATAATTGTAACAATACTCTTATGATAAAAACAACGAGGACTGCAAATGCGATGGCCGCAATCAGCCCAGCAATTTCTCCGCCTGTCATACTCGAACTCCCTTCTGATACTCTTTCTATAAGCATAGCATTTTCGCATTTTTTAAACAAATAAAAAATAGCAAAGCTTCAACTACTTTTTTTGGATAAGAGCAGTTGAAGCTTTCATTGCTAAAAAATTTATTTTTTCAGCTCATCTTTTGATTCAATTTTTTTGTTGTCTTTTTTTGGTACCATCGTTTGATCAGCTTCTAATTGTTTCCCTAGCTCTTTGATATATTCTTTTAATGGTTCGCCGACTTCTGGATGAGTCAAGCCGTATTCGATACTGGTTTTCATGAAACCAAACTTGTCACCAACATCATAGCGTTTGCCTGTAAAGTTACGAGCAAATACTCGTTGTGTTTTATTCAATGTATCAATCGCATCTGTCAGTTGGATTTCATTCCCAGCACCTGGTTGTTGTTCTGCCAAAACATCAAAGATTTCAGGAGTTAATAAATAGCGTCCAATAATAGCTAAATTACTTGGTGCTTTACTTGGGTCTGGTTTTTCAACGAAGTTTTTAACATTGAACAATCCTTCTTCTAATTCTTCACCAGGATTAATAATTCCGTATTTAGACGTATCTTTTTGTGGCACTTCCATCACTGCGATTGTTGATGCATGTGTCCGCTCATAGTCATCAATCAATTGTTGTGTCAAAGGTACTTCATCTTCCATGATATCATCACCTAACATCACAACAAAAGGTTCATTACCGATAAAAGCACGGGCTTGTAATACAGCATGTCCTAACCCTTTTGGATGAGATTGACGAATGAAGTGTAGATTTACATCAGTTGTTTCTTCAACCAACTTCAATAATTCTGTTTTCCCTTTTTCACTCAAATTCGTTTCTAACTCGATATTTGAATCAAAATGGTCTTCGATTGGTCGTTTTGCTTTCCCAGTGACGATCAAAATGTCTTCGATCCCTGATTTAAGTGCTTCTTCTACGATAAATTGAATCGTTGGTTTGTCAACGATTGGAAGCATTTCTTTTGCCATCGCTTTTGTTGCAGGTAAAAATCTTGTTCCTAAACCTGCTGCTGGAATAACTGCCTTTTTTACTTTCATTTGTCATCTCTCCTCTAAAAAATTAATCGTGAAAATTCATTTTCTTTTTTTCCATCTCGCAACATGATTTCTCTTGCCGCAATTTGTACATTTTTATTTTCATAAAGTACTTCATAAATTGTTTGAGTGATTGGCATGTCTACACCTACTTGCTGAGCAAGTTCTTTTGCGGCTTTTGTCGTATGGACACCTTCCACAACCATCCCCATATTTTCCAATACTTCTGACAGTTCATGCCCTTTACCTAACAAATTGCCCGCTCGCCAATTTCGCGAATGGATACTAGTACAAGTAACGATCAAATCGCCCACACCACTAAGACCAATAAAAGTCAATGGGTTGGCACCCATGGCAACACCTAAACGACTGATTTCAGCTAAACCTCTAGTCATAATAGCAGCTTTTGCATTATCCCCGAAACCTAATCCGTGGATTGCTCCTGCACCAAGAGCAATAATATTTTTCAATGCAGCCCCCATTTCAACCCCAATCACATCAGGGTTGGTATAAATCCTAAAATAATGATTCATGAATAACTTTTGGACAAAGGAAGCTGTTTTTTGATCTGTGCTAGCAGCTGTGATCGTAGTAATGTCATGATTTGCTACTTCTTCTGCGTGACTCGGACCAGATAAAACAGCAATGGATTGACGTTTGTCACTCGGGATCTCTTCTAAAAGAATTTCTGAGATCCGTTTGTGTGTTTCCTGTTCTAGACCCTTGCTTGCATGGATGATTACAGGCTTGGTATTCAATTTAGTGACCACCTCTTGTGCTACAGAGCGAATGGCTCGTGTCGGAATCACGAATAACAAGGCATCAATATCTTGAACTGCCTGTTCCAACTCACTAAAACCACGGATTGACATTGACAAATGATAGTCGGGTAAATATTTTTGATTGGTGTGTTGTTGGTTGATCTCGTCTATTTGCGATTGACGATGTCCCCATAGGCGAACATCATGTCCATTTTCAGCAAGAACTTGCGCAAGAGCTGTCCCCCATGAGCCAGCTCCTAAGACTGCCACCCTATATTTCATTTTACCACTCCTGCTATTTTTTTCATTTTTTTAGCTCTGTAAATTAGATAATCATTTGATTTTTACCAAAAGTGCGATCGTAATCTGGTAGATTTCCTTTTTTTCTACGCCAGATAAACAGAATAATTGTTCCAACGAATAAAAAGGCTGACAACAATTGGGAGATACGAATAACACCTAAGAAGTATAAACTATCTGTCCGTAATCCTTCGATAAAAAAGCGCCCGAAGCTGTACCACATCACATAAACAAGTAAAACTTCTCCTTTTTTCAGTAAATGCTTTTTGTTTCTTAAAAATAGGAGTAGGATAAAGCCAATCAAACTCCAAACGGATTCATATAAAAAGGTAGGTTGACGATAAAAACCTTCAATGTACATATTATCAATTATGAATCTTGGGATATGAAGATTTTCTAAAAAGATTCTCGTCGTGACAGGGCCATAAGCTTCATGATTCATAAAATTTCCCCAACGCCCAATTGCTTGAGCGAGTAGGACACTTGGTGCGGCAATATCTAAAAATGTCCACATGGAAATAAAGTGGTATTTGGTAAAGAAATATAAAGTAATGGCACCTGCGATCAATCCACCATAAATAGCTAACCCGCCAGAACGGATATTGAATATTTGAATAGGATCAGCTATATATTGTGGTAAATCAAATAAAATATAGTACAACCGTGCCCCAATAATTGAAAGTGGCAATCCCCACAACATAAAATCAGTGATATCCTCAGATTTTAAGCCAACACGTACGGCTTCACGGCTACTTAGCCACATGGCAATAATTATTCCCGATACAATGATCAAAGCATACCAATAGATTGGTATTCCTAAAAGATTGAACGCTACCCGATCGATTTGCGCTATCATGTTTCCACTCCTTGCTATTGTGCCCCTGAATTTTCTTCGATCAGACGACTTAATCTTTCTTCAAACGTTTTTGTTGCATCAAATCCCATCGTTTTTGCTCGGAAATTCATTGCTGCGACTTCGATGATGATGGCCACGTTTCGTCCAGTTTTGACAGGTATTTTTATTTGTGGAATCCCCACTTCTGCAATTTCCACAGAAGTATCTTCAGAACCTAGTCGATCATATTTTTTGTCCTTCGCCCAGGCTTCTAAATAAACGGCTAACTGCACTTGCATTGAACCACGGACAGCACTTGCTCCAAACAAGTTCATGACATCAATGATTCCGATCCCTCTGATCTCTATCAAGTGTTCTAAGATTTTTGGTGGTTCACCAATGACTGTCAGTTCATCTTGTTGATAAACATCTACTCGGTCATCAGCAATCAGGCGATGACCACGTTTGATTAATTCTAATGCGGTTTCACTCTTACCAATTCCGCTATCCCCTTGAATGAGTACACCTAACCCATAAACATCGACTAGCACACCATGAACGCTCGTTCTAGGAGCTAAACGACCATCTAAATAACTAGATAATTCTCCAAGCAAACGTGATGTGGAGATTGGTGAACGTAAGACAGCCATACCGTATTCGTTGGCTGCTTGAATCATTTCTTCAGAAGCTGGAAGCCCCCGAGAAATAATGAATGCTGGCATATCCTCACTGCACAATCTTCTCATGATCATCAGTCTTTCTTCCGGCATCATCCGTTCAGCAAAGCTAATCTCTTTGCTCCCAAATAATTGTAAACGATCATGTGAATAATAATTAAAATAACCGGTCAATTCTAAACCAGGTCTTGAGATGTCACCAGTTACGATAACACGCTCCAAACTCTTTTCATCACCAGTCACTATTTCTAATGATAATTTTTCTACTAATTGGCTTACTTTTACAACTTCTGCCATTCGTGCTACCTCATTTCTATTAGAGTGTTCCTTCCCATTTTATCATTGTCTGACAAAAAGTACTACCAAATAAAAAAAACGTTTTTATTTTAAATTCACTTTTTTTATAAAACAAAGCAAAAAGGTACAACCAAGGAATTTAAGACATTTCCCATGGATGTACCCTTTTAGTCATTATCGATTGTTCACGTTTACCTTCTACTATTGTGTTCACTGACAATCATATTCACCACTGACATGATCACAGCAATCAAAAAAGCTGAACCAAAGGAAGCAAAATTAAAATTAGATGCTCCAACAAAAAAGGAAGTCATCTTCAAGATTGCCGCATTGATGACAAATGTGAACAAGCCCAGTGTCACTAAAGTGAATGGTAGTGATAAAATTGTTAGAATAGGTTTAATGAACATATTCAAGATGGACAATACGAAACTTGCTAAAATAGCTGTCCAAATACTATCTACATAAATCATCGTCGGAAAAATCACTGCCAGAGAGATGAACGTCAACGTATTCACGATGAGGCGCTGAAGATAAGACATTAGAAGTCACTCCATTCGTCATCATTGACCTTTTCCGCCTCTTTACGTTTTTTTGTTTGTTCATGATGATAATTATTATTTTGATAATATTGGTTTTCATGCCCATAACGAGTCTGTTTGTTTCGTCCAGAAGGGATGAGCAAAGCCAATAAAATATATAAGATAACTGGACTTCCAAATGCCACTAAGCTTAGGAATACATAGATCACACGAACTACCGTTGGATCAATTCCAAGATATTCTGCAATCCCAGCTAATGTACCAGTCAAAACAATATTTTTATTTGATTTTGTCAATTTTCTTTTCATTTTACTTTCACCTCTGTTCTATTCATTTTAATGGAAGAAAAAGAGTGTGACAATAGATAAACTATTCATTCTCACTACACTTTTTCTCCAAAGATTTTTGCTTTTCCTCGTTAAAGGAACGAATGACCAAGTATCATCGTTTAATAGTGAACGTACATCCCACTTATCAATCCTGCTTTCGATTGTTAGAATAAGCTAACTCACCGGTTGATTACTTTATTGATCCGTATCTTTTAAATAAATACTACCAGTCGTAGTCGATAATTGGATTCTAGCTACTTCATTTTCAGAGAGACGACGGAACTGTAGTAATTGATTGGTCCGTTCTTTTTTTTCACGGATTACTTCATAATCAGTCAGGCGGCTGTTGATGCTGCCTAAACTTGTTTTCGCATTACCTTCCATGCCAATTCCTGTTGGTAAAGCTACTTTGACATTGCCATTGACTGAACTTGCTTCAATTTTTTTCAAATGTTCTTCTTTCATTGTCAACCGTACATCCCCATTAACGAGAGAAACGGAAAGATTTTCAGGGGTTGTTCCTACAGTGACCGTACCATTCACTGTTTCGATGATCGAATCTAAGATTGCACCTGATTGAACATCGATATTCCCATTAACGCCTTCAATTTCAAGCATGGTTGCTTGTAATTTTTGAATGACGATATTTCCATTTGTCGATTTGGTGTACACATCTTTACCTTCTAAGTCGTTAATCGTAATATTCCCATTTAACAATTTGATTGCTGTATGGTCATATACTCGTTTTGGTAAATAAAAGACTAGATCCGCACGTACACGTTTATTTGGAATTTGGAATGAGACATGCTCATCATTGACTTCAATTTGACTACGTTCTAAGAATGCCTCGAATGGTTCTGCATTCATTTTACCGTATAATTTGATTTTAGCTTCAACTTTCACATCTTCACTTTCCCAAGTTTTCAATGTGACATTTCCGTTTGCAGCTTTGATATCAAGAATACTTGCTGCAGGTGCTTCATAATAAAATTCGTGTTCAAATTTTGTCGTTGCGATACCTGGTACACGGAGATTGACATCTTTCCATTCCATGTTTTCATTAACTGTTTCCGATACCGTTTGGAATGTCTTCCGCAAAAACTTGCCTAGCTGAGAACCAGCTTCAGACATTTTTTCTCCAACTTGGTTCAATGTATCGTTGGCTTGTTCTTTCCAGTCATCTGGTAACTCAAATTTATCAGCAATTGTTTCTTTCTTTTCTGTCCATTGGTTTTTGCGAATATCTTTTAATTCTGCTTCTAGTTTCAATTGTTCTTCTGTTAATTGTTCACTCGCAGCTTCTAATTCCTTGATCTCAGATTCAAGAGTCTTTCTTTGGAGAAGCTCATCTTCTGTTAGTTCATCCAATTCTTCTTTGGTATTCAGCTGCATCAATGTTTCCTGTTTGTCATTGCGTGCCGCTTTATTTTGTGCTAACTTTTCATTCACTTCGTCTAAATGAGCCGACGTTTGATTTGCTTGTGTTGCTAACTCATCTAAGATACGTTCCAAATTTTCTTGATCTTCTTTTTCATTTTGTTTTGGATCGGCATTAAAATGGATTTCTTCTGATGTGCCATTTTCCAATTCATCGATCAATTGAGTTGCTTGATCTTTTTCTTTATGACTAGCAGTTACTTTATCTGCTTCTTTTGCGATTTGCTTTTCATCTTTCTCAGTTGCCATGCTTTCTAATAAATCTAAGCCCTCTTCAGTGGAAAGGATCCCTTTTTTAACTAAGTCTAAAATACGTTCTCTTTCTTTCATGGAAATTGCCTCCTTAAGCAAATATAGTTTGCAAGCTTTTCCTTACATTCATATTATGCACGGAATGGAAGAAAAAGTCATAGGACTTAAGTTGTAACTTTTTCTCCAACTTGAGTTACTGAACGATTTACTTCCCATTGAACCAGCCAATAATGCTTTAAAAACAATATTTCTTTCCCTTTTTATGGCAAGAAATATTGTTTTCTATTTTTTTATGAATTATGTATGAATATTATGGATATTAAAAAAGCAATTGGATAAATGACCATAAATAGCGTATAACACGAAACAGGATAACTAGTAAAAATATATTTCCGACAATAAAACATCCCATATTACCAATACTTTCTTTTAAATTACTAAATGTAAACCGACGCAAAAAACGTGGCATTGAATGATAGCCGTTTCGCTTCAAACGAAACTTTTCTTCATAGGTTAGTTCAAGCATATCATAATAAACAATTTGAAGTGGTTCACGCGGAAAAAAGGACTTGGAGAATCCAACCATCAATGTATACTGTTTATTCCTTGACGGCAAATTACGCATACCAGTTTTGTTAATCCTGACACTCTTGTCTTCAAGATCATTATAGCTATACTCTGCTTCTTGGATCTTAACGATTTTTGCTTCTGGTTGATTTATCTCTAGATATTTTTGATAGACCTCTGGAAATTTTTGTTTTTGCAGATAAAGATAAATACCTCCCCCAGCAATGATTATCATCAGTAAAACATTATAAAGCAAATGTTCCTGAAAGATGCCTGTATAAGCCAGAACAATCACGAGTACGAATGCTAAGATTAGAATTCGCTTTCAATAATAACTTTGATACATTCTTTTGATTGTCCGCTCATAATAAGCAAAATCTTGCTCAACAAATTTCATCTTCTTTCACTCCTTTTCATCTCTATGCTCTTATTATAATTGAACGAGTTGAAAAAACAAAGACTAGTCGCTGAATTTCGATTATACAAATGACAATTAGTCTTGACCTTTTTCTCTCAGAGAAGTCAGCAATATTCACTCTAAGTCTTCAAGTTACAAAAAAACCGAAGAATTCCTAGGATATTTCCTATTTTGGAATTTTTCGGCTTATTTCTTATAACTCACACGTTGATCGTTACTTTCCAATCTTCAAGAGTTAGAAAATTTCGTTATGATTTGAGTTTAATTCGGTGATTTTTCCTGTAGCTAGATACACGATCCATTCACAAATATTCGTTACATAATCGCCAATCCGTTCTAAGTAGCTGGCAACATTTAGATAATCTGTCCCACTGATGACTGTTTCTGGATCAGACTGCATATTTTTGATCGTTGCATTGTAGATGCGATTGAAATAATCATTGACCCGTTGATCCATATTTGCGATCGTTCGAGCATCTTTTTCATCCGTTTTGACGTAAGCAACCAACACATTGTCCACCATTTTTTTGACATAATCAGACATATCAGAGATTTCTTTTTCGATCTCTGGGATTCTGGTTTGACCTTTCACACGGATCGTTGATTTGGCAACTGAAACCGCATGATCTGCCATTCGTTCCAAATCAGAACTAGCTTTCATCACGGTAATAATCATCCGTAAGTCTGTAGTCACTGGTTGTTGCAAAGCAATCATTTCAAAACTTTTTTTCTCTAAACGTGTTTCCATGTCGTTGATTTTAATATCATTTTCGATCACTTCTTGAGCAAGTGCTTTATCATGTTTGATATAAGAACGAACTGATTTATGCACTGCACTACTTACCATCATCCCCATCTCATAAAATTGATTATGAAGGTTAAGTAGTTCTTCTTCAAACTGTGTACGTAACATTTCGTTTCCTCCTTATCCAAATCGCCCTGAGATATAGTCTTCCGTTTCTTGTTTTTCTGGAGTCATAAAGATTTTTTTCGTATCATTGAACTCAATTAAATTCCCATCTAAGAAAAAGGCTGTTTTATCAGAAATCCGTGAAGCTTGTGACATATTATGCGTAACTATAATCATAGTATATCTTTCCTTTAATTCCAAGAGCATGCTTTCGATTTTCCCAGTAGAAACAGGATCAAGCGCACTAGTTGGCTCATCTAACAAAATAATTTCTGGATTGACGGCTAACACTCTTGCAATGCATACCCGTTGTTGTTGACCACCTGATAAGGATAAGGCACTTTTATGCAGTTTGTCTTTGACATCATCCCACACAGATGCAGCCTTTAAACTTTCTTCGACTACTTGATCAAGGACTTTTTTATCTTTTTCGCCTTTTAGTTTTAACCCATAGATCACATTTTCGTAAATCGAAAAGGGAAAAGGATTTGGTTGTTGGAAGACCATTCCAATTTCTTTACGCAATTCAACAATGTCCGTTTTAGGGCCATAGATATCTTTTCCTTTATACAGGACACTTCCAGTGATCGTCACACTCGGTATCAAATCATTCATTCGATTCAATGAGCGTAGATAAGTTGATTTACCACAGCCAGAAGGACCAATCATCGCTGTGATTTCGCCTTGATTGAAGCTTAGATCGATTCCTTTTAACGCTTCTTTTTTTCCATAATATAAGTGAAGATCTTTTGATGAGATAATTTCTTTTGTCATAACGAATCCTCCGTCTTACCCAAAATGACCCGATACATAATCTTCGGTCGCTTTAATTTTTGGTCTAGTAAATATCTTATTCGTTTTATCGTATTCGATCGCTTTTCCTAAGTAGAAAAAGGCAGTATAGTCACTGATACGAGCTGCTTGTTGCATGTTATGGGTCACAATGATGATCGTGTAATCATCTTTTAGATTCACTAATGTTTCTTCCACTGTCCCAGTAGAAATCGGATCAAGTGCGCTGGCTGGTTCATCTAATAACAAGATATCCGGTTTCATCGCAATCGCACGTGCAATACATAAACGTTGTTGTTGACCACCTGACAAGGCTAAAGCACTTTTATCCAGGCTATCTTTTACTTGATCCCATAATGCGGCTTGTTTCAAGCTGGTCTCAACGATCTCATCTAATTTCTTCTTGTTCTTTTCGCCATGTTGCTTCAATGCAAACGTGATATTTTCATAGATTGATTTACTAAATGGATTTGGTCGTTGGAAAACCATTCCGATTCGCTTACGCATCTCATAGACATCAATTTGTGGTGCATTGATATCGACATCTTTGTACATGATTTTACCAGTCACCTTAGTATTTGCGATCCCATCATTCATCCGATTCAACGAACGTAAATAAGTTGACTTCCCACAGCCAGAAGGACCGATTAAAGCTGTGATCTTATTCTTTTCAAATTCCAGATCAACACCTTTGATCGCTTCGTTGTCACCGTACCAAACATGAAGATCATCTGTATAAAGGGCAATTTCTTTTTCTTGACCCATTGTGATAATATTTCTTTCATTCCAATTATATTCTTTCATCTTACTTCTTCTCCTTAAGCTGAAGTCATTTTCCGGTATAAACGTTTACCAATCGCACGAGCACCAAAATTGAATAGTAATACTGCGATAATTAAGACCGCTGATGCTCCAGCAGATACTGATACACCATCTGGCATCGTTCCTTCCGTATTGATTTTCCAAATATGAACAGCTAGTGTTTCAGCTTGACGGAAAATACTGATTGGACTAGAGACACTCAATGGATTCCAGTTTGAGAAATCAAGTGCAGGCGCGCTTTGCCCAGCTGTATAGATCAAAGCTGCTGCTTCCCCAAAAATTCTCCCTGAGCTTAAAATGACTCCTGTTAAAATCCCTGGAGTTGCCTCAGGTACAACTACACGAATTACTGTTTCCCAACGTGACAAACCTAATGCAAGCCCTGCCTCACGCTGTGTGTAATGCACCGCTTGTAAAGATTCTTCTACCGTTCTTGTCAATAGAGGTAAGTTAAAAACTGTTAAAGCTAGTGCCCCAGAGATAATGGAGAAGCCATACTGGAATTGGATAACAAAAACTAAAAAGCCAAACAAACCAACAACTACAGATGGTAATGAGCTTAATATTTCAATTGAAGTACGGATAACATCAGTCAACCAGTTTTTACCAGCATATTCAGAAAGGTAAATACTGGCTCCTAAAGAAAGCGGAAAACTAATGATCATCGTGATCAATAATAAATAAATCGAGTTAAATAATTGGATACCGATTCCGCCACCTACTTGATAGGCTTTTGATGGTTCAGTTAAAAATGACCAAGAGATATGAGGAATTCCTCGAACTAAAATATATAAAAGTAACGCAGCTAAGATCAATACAATAATTCCCGATATTGCATAAAGGACTCCTGTTGCGATTTTATCAGAGCGTTTTGCGTTCATTATTTCAATGCCCCTTTCTTACCAATCATTCGGATCACGATATTAAAGATTAATGACATCAATAGCAAGATCAAAGCTAATGACCATAACACGTTGTTTTCAATTGTTCCCATGATCGTATTTCCGATCCCCATTGTTAAAATCGACGTCAATGTTGAAGCAGGAGTTGTTAATCCTGTTGGCATCAAGGCAGCATTCCCGATGACCATTTGGATCGCTAATGCTTCACCAAATGCACGTGCCATACCAAATACAACGGCTGTCAAGATTCCCGGTACAGCAGCTCGTAAAACGACTTTATAGATCGTTTGCCAACGTGTAGCTCCTAAAGCTAATGATGCTTCACGATAATGACGCGGCACAGCTTTTAAGGCATCGACTGTCATAGTCGTCACAGTTGGTAAGATCATGACAAACAAAACAAATGTCCCAGCTAAAATACCAAAACCAGTTCCGCCAAAAATGTTTCGGATAAATGGTACGATGACTGATAATCCAATAAAACCATAAACAACAGATGGAATGCCAACTAATAGTTCAATGACTGGTTGCAAGATTTTTGTGCCATTTTTTGGAGATATCTCTGTCATGAAGACCGCTGCACCGATGGCAAAAGGTGTCGCGATGATCGCAGATAAAAAAGTAACGATAAACGAACCAGCGATCATTGGTAATGCCCCGACCATCGGTTTACCATCTGCACCAATTTGTCCAGGATTCCAATTCGTTCCAAACAAGAAATCAAATACGTTGATCTTATCAACGAAAAAGGTCGCTAATCCTTTACTTGCAACAAAATAAAAAATGGCTACTACTACTAGAACGATCAAGGCGATACATAAGAAGCTGATGAATTTACCACGCTGCTCCATTTTTGAACGTTTTGATTTTGTTAATAATACTTTTTTCACATCTTCCACAGATGATTCCCCCCCAGTAAGGTTTAACATACTTATACAGTGTACAAAGCGAACATCAATTTGAGTTTAATAACATGTAAAATTTATGCGAAGTTTGTAAAGATTGTGTAAAGATGATTATTTTACAATATTTCCTTCCCAATCACGTTCTACTTGCATACGTGAAACCGGAATATAACCTAATTCACCTACGATATTATTTTGAACTTCTTCTGATAGCATGTAGTTTAAAAACTCTTTCGTTAACTGTTTTGGTTGATTTTTTGTATACATATGTTCATAAGCCCAAATGATCCATTTATTGGTCGTAACGTTGTCATCGGTTGGCTCTAAACCATCAATACTCAAAGTAGCCACATCGTTGGTTACATATGAGAAAGCGACATAACTAATTGCTCCTGGAGTATCTGCAACGATTTGTCGCACCATTCCGCTTGAATCTTGTTCTTGCGCACGAATCGCCGTTTCTCCATCAAGGACCCATTTTTCAAAAGTACTACGTGTCCCACTTCCTGATGCACGATTTAAAATAACCACTGGTTGGTCTTTCCCGCCAAGTTCTTTCCAGTTGGTGATTTCACCCGTAAATAACTTCCGTAAGTTTTCCATTGAGATGTCTTTAACGCCCACTTCCTTGTTAACGATCGGTGTGATCCCAACTACAGCCACTCGATGATCAACTAAAGCAGATGCATCGATTCCAGATTTTTCCTCCGCAAATAAATCAGAATTCCCGATATCTACTGCTCCAGATTGGACTTGAGATAATCCAGTTCCACTTCCTCCACCTTGGACATTGATGAATTTCCCAGGGTTTGCAGCCTGAAAAGATTCAGCGACTGTTTCAACTAATGGTTGCAATGCGGAAGACCCGACAGCTGTAATGGATTCTCCTCGATCGATCCATTTTGAACAACCTGATAAAAGAATAGTTAATCCTATTATTGGTAAAAGTAATTTTAATTTTTTCATTTAGAAATCTCCTTCAGTCCTAAAGTAAGTTCATTTTAACATTTAACAAAATACTTGAAAACGAATTAAAATTATAAAATAACAAAAATAATGATTATTAATAAAAAAACACTATCTCATTAGGTTATTCTATGCTATACTGGCTTTGAAATGTGTCTCTTTATCAAACATTATCTAACTTATTTCTTGCTTTCCCCAAAAACAAGAAGTACCCCAAAGTTAGTTTTGTTCCTGTGAGACGCTTTCTCCATTTCTGACAGTTTACAGAAATGGCCCCGACAGAAAAAGGACATGAGCTGACGTCTTAGACGCCTCCCTCATGTCCTTTTTGATTAGCTGGAAGTAGCAATTATAATAATGGCGAGATCAATCGTGCCAAACCTTCTTTTAATTTGATGATAAATCCTCGATTTTCATAGCGTTCTTTGGTTAACAGTTGTGACTTTCTTGAATCAGCAAAGAAAGCTTTTCTTACGTGAGTCGCCATTCCTTCATCATAGATCAACGCATTCACTTCAAAGTCTAATTTGAATGAACGGACATCAATATTTGCTGAACCAATTGAAACTATTCCACTGTCAATGATCATGGTCTTAGCATGGATAAACCCATTTTCATAGGTTTCGATCACTGCACCATATTCGATTAGTTCTGCTGCAAAAGAATAAGTTGCCCAATAGACTAACGGATGATCAGGTTTATTGGGAATCTGAATCTGAACTTTGACACCAGAAAGCAAGGCTAATTTCAATGCTTCATGAATGGATTCATCTGGGATATAGTAAGGCGTTTGAATCAATATTTCTTTTTTTGCTAATGAAATCATTTTTAAATAAGTCAATTTGATTTGTTCATGCTCAGAATCTGGGCCACTTGTGACGATTTGAAGTGCTAAAGTGCCTACAGAATCAATTTTTGGGAAAAATTTTGGTGCATAGCTGACTTCTTTCACGTGCTGCGAGTTCCAATCCATCAAGAAACGATTTTGTAGCGTATAAACTGCTTCCCCATAGATTCGCAAATGATTGTCTCGCCAATAACCAAACTTTGAAACTTCTCCTAAATATTCGTTTCCTACATTGAATCCACCAGTATAACCAATTTTCCCATCGATAACAACGATTTTGCGATGGTTTCGATAATTGATTCGTGGATTGATATAAGGGACAAATAGTGGAAAGAAAAAAGCGACTTCACCACCAGCTACCTGTAATTCGTGGAAAAATTTTGCATTTACTTGGGTAGACCCCCAAGCATCTAATAATACACGGACTTTAACCCCTCTTTGAGCTGCTTCAGTCAGCGCGTCACGCACTTCCTTACCCAGAGCATCGCCCCGATAAATATAATATTGTAGATGGATATGATCTTTTGCCTGCTTGATGTCTTCAATCAATGCATCAAATTTTTCTCGTCCATCCGTAAATAAAGTCACTTCATTTCCAGTTGTGTACAATGTACTTTCAAACACTGTCAGCATATAGATTAGTTGCTTGACATCAACTTGTCCTGTTGGTGGATGCGGATAAAGTCCTCGCATCAAGGCTTGTTTGTCTTCTTCAATTTCCAAGTTCTTCCCGATTTTCCCTTGGATCTTCAAATCAAAGATCTTGTCTTGTGAAATACCTCTGCCAAAAAAGATATATAAAAGAAAACCGACAATCGGAATAAACATTAATACTAACAACCATGCCCATGTCTGAGCGGTTTCTTTTCGTTCACGAAAAACAATGACAATTGATAATAAGATATTCGCAATTAGGATGATCGTAAAAAAATTATCAACAACTACTCTCATGGCTCACCTCTTCACTTTTACACCTACTTAAGAATAGCCGAGATGTTTTTTAAAGTAAAGTGAAAGTATCAGACAGATAATGATCTCAATGAATTAAAATACCTACTGCTGTACCAATATGACCTCCTATTGATCATTACTTGATATTATTTTTTTATTTTATATTATGAGACAAAAAATGATAGCGTTTTACAAAGAGATTGAGACAAAAGTGTTTAGCATCAAGAAATAAGAAGGAATTTCCGAAAATTGACAAGAAACACAAAAACTAGTTTTTGATGTTGATTGTTACCTACTTGGTGCTTCTCAAATTTTTGGTAAATTTCGGCAAATTTTCCGAAGATGCTACTTTTGTCTCACCGTGAACAAGAGGTCGTGAAAAGAGGGTTTTGACCTGAGCGCTCACCAAGTAAAAACTGCGACGAGTAATCGCAGGAGCATTAAGGATGATAATCTTGAAACAGCTCCCCATGTTTTACGAAATTCAGCTTTATGTCAAAAAACTGTCGCTCGTCCACGGTTTAGTTTTTTTTATTTATAAAAAGCCTAGAGCAATCTTTTATTATTGACTCTTCTATCGCCCCTCTATAACTATAATACGTCAATTATATTTTACTTCTCCAAGCAATCAAGTACAACATTCTTTTTGTGAAACTTTTGCTTTTCGTGAAACAAAAACCGAGGTGATTAAAGATTTTAAAAAGACTTTTAATAAACTTTTAGCGTACTTATTGAATTTTTCTTTTGATTTTTATTAACTTCTCCACAGATAACAATTTTAGAAAAAGGAAAAACAATTCTCTCCTTTTAATTTCAAACAATTGAATACGTTCTAAAAAATTGAGAAGCAAAATTTGCCGACAGTATTTTTCTTTTCATCCACTTTAATGCTGATTTACCAGTCATCTGAACAAAAAATAAACCGAAGATGCCCGAAAATAGTTACTCCTATTTTTGGACTTCTTCGGTTTATTTCTCAAAGCTAAACATCACTGTATCAACAAGTTGAACAGATGATTATTTTTTCTTTTTAGAAGCTTTTTCACGTGCATTTTTGTTTAAGATTTGTTTTCTTAAACGGATACTTTCCGGTGTTACTTCACAATATTCATCGTCATTCAAGAATTCTAACGATTCTTCTAACGTCAATTGTTTTGGTTTTTTGATAACAGATGTTTGGTCCTTGGTAGCAGAACGAACGTTAGTCATTTGTTTTGCTTTCGTAATGTTAACAGTCAAGTCATTGTCACGACTATTTTCACCAATGATCATACCTTCATAAACTTCTGTACCTGGTTCAACAAAAACAGTTCCACGTTCTTCGATACTCATGATGGAATAAGTCGTTGCTTTTCCAGTATCGATTGATACTAACGCACCTTGGTGTCGTCCACCGATTTGACCTGGTAACATTGGTAGGTATTGATCAAATGTGTGGTTCATGATTCCGTAGCCACGAGTCATTGAAAGGAATTCAGTTGAATAACCAATCAAGCCACGAGCTGGTGTTAAAAATGTTAGACGGATTTGTCCATTACCAGTATGGATCATGTCTTGCATTTCACCTTTACGTAAGCTTAATGATTCGATTACGCTACCCATATATTCTTCAGGTGTGTCGATTTGAACACGTTCAAAAGGTTCACATTTCACGCCATCAATTTCTTTTTCGATAACTTCAGGACGCGATACTTGTAGTTCATAACCTTCACGACGCATGTTTTCGATCAAGATTGACAAATGAAGTTCTCCACGACCAGAAACAGTCCAAGCATCTGGAGAATTTGTTGGTTCAACACGCAATGAAACATCCGTTTGCAACTCAGCCATCAAGCGTTCTTCAATTTTACGAGCAGTGACATATTTCCCTTCACGGCCAGCAAATGGTGAATTATTCACTAAGAAAGTCATTTGCAGTGTTGGTTCGTCAATGTGTAGAATTGGCAGAGCATCTTGGTGGTCCACAGGTGTCACTGTTTCCCCAACGAAAATATCTTCCATTCCTGATACGGCAATTAGATCTCCAGCTTTTGCTTCGTCAATTTCTAAACGTTTCAAGCCGAAGAAACCAAATAATTTAGTTACACGGAATTTTTTAACTGAACCGTCTAATTTTAGTAAGGCAACTTGGTCCCCTACTTTGATCGTTCCACGGAAGACACGACCAATCCCGATACGTCCAACATAGTCGTTATAATCAAGCAATGATACTTGGAATTGTAATGGTTCATCGCTATTGTCTACTGGCGCAGGAATTTTTTCAACAATTGTATCAAAGATCGGTGCCATTGTTGGTTCTTGATCAGCTGGATCATCAGACAAGCTAGATGTTCCGTTTAATGCTGAAGCATAGATAACTGGGAAATCTAATTGATCATCATCTGCACCTAGTTCAATAAATAATTCTAATACTTCATCAACAACAAACTCAGGTCGTGCAGAAGGTTTATCAATTTTATTCACAACTACGATCGGTGTAATATGTTGTTCTAGCGCTTTTTTCAAAACAAAACGAGTTTGTGGCATCGTTCCTTCATAAGCATCAACTACTAAGACAACGCCGTCAACCATTTTCATGATTCGTTCAACTTCGCCACCAAAGTCCGCATGCCCAGGTGTATCCATGATATTGACACGAATCCCTTTATAATCAACTGCGGTATTTTTTGCTAAAATCGTGATTCCACGTTCTTTTTCTAAAGCATTTGAATCCATCGCACGTTCTTGTAATTGTGTGTGTGCGTCTAATGTATCTGATTGTTTCAATAATTCATCAACCAATGTGGTTTTTCCGTGGTCAACGTGGGCGATGATCGCTACGTTACGGATATCATTTCTATAGTTCAATGTAACTAACTCCTTCTCGGTTCTTTATGACAGTGCAATTTTACTCGACTGTTTATTATAGCAAACTTTTTTCATGAAATATAGTAAAATGTTTTCATTTTTTCGAGAAAATTAATATTTTAGCCATATTTTTCTTAATTTTGCGGTTTTTTTACTTATTTAGCGAATCAGCCGCAGCAATAAGTGCCCGAATTTCATCATAGGCTTGAGGTGTAGCCGCAATATAATATTCTCTTCCTCGAAATTTTAGCTTTTCTCCTGAGATACCGCTATATTTCATTCCAAATTCAGCGAGTAAAACATTCCCTGCGCCATAGTCCCACGGGCTCAAATTTGCAATATAACCAATATGTTTCCCTTTTAAAAGTGCAATCATTTCTAGTCCTGCACATCCATAAATACGAACACCCATACTTTGTTCACCAATCGTTCGGACATTCCACCGATTATGACTAAAAAGATAACCGTTCAAACCAATAAGTCCATCTTTTAAACGAAGGTCTTCTGGCTTAGTTAACGGATGGTCATTCATATAAACACCTAAATCTTTTCCACCCCAATACAGCGCTTCTTTCATCACGTCATAAATAAAACCAAGTTGTCCAACACCATCTTGATAAACGCCTAACATAATACAAAAATTCTCTTGTTCAAGTACGAAGTTCATGGTTCCATCAATTGGATCAATAACAAATACTTGCCCTTCAAAGCTTTCTAACTCACTGTAACCTTCTTCTTCTGCGAGAATCTTTGCTTCTGGATTATACGCCTGAATCTTTTCAATCAAAAAAGCTTGGACTTCACGATCCATATTGGTAACCAGATCTTTTCGATTGGTTTTTTGATCAACTTTAAGCGTCTTGATTTGTACCGCACGAATTTTCTCAGCTGCTTCTTTAAGCCAAATTTTGATCTGATGGATCAGTTCTTGTTTATTCATGTTCTCACCCATTCATTTTTAGGATTTTTTTCTGATTCTTTTTTGCTGCTTGAACTGTTCGATACAATGAATAACCTGATACTTTTTCAAATTCTTTTCCTAATTTTTTTTCTTCCCCGATAGATGGAATGACTGTTTTGAATTGTTGGTATGATTTTAAAAACCGAGCATTATCGATGCCCTTTTCATTCGCTAACTCTAAATCCTCCCACATCTTCATCACAATGACCATTTCTTCGGTGGTCCAATCTAAATCAAGCGGGTATTGATAATCTTGCATACTTCATTCTCCTATTTCCTATAGTCAAAATCAGTGTATCATAAGAATAAGTACATAACCAAATAGTTTCGATTTTCTAGTTTACATAATTAATTTATAGTTGAATAACTATGTTTTATCGCTAGCTAAGAAAAATAAGTAATAGTCTATAAAAATTCACATGTTCATACAAAGAACCGTCACTAACAAAATAGAGAAAATAAATTCTGTCGGTGACGTAGGTTTATTTATTAAGATAAGAGAAAAAGATCTAACATTTTTACTTTTCCTAAGGGATTTCATATGAAACTAACGTCCTTCATGTTCAGGTATGTTTAACGAGCTCATAGACGCTTCATTCTCTGTCGTGAAATTATGATTTGACAATTCATCGGATAAATTGTCCGATTCTTGACGTTCACTTAATCCCATTACATACTTCATTGGTTTTTTTCCTGAGTTTAATGTCTCATCAAATCTCATTAATATTTCCGTTATTTCTTCTGTCATGAGACTATCATTTGATAAATCTTCGAATAAATCATTATTAGATTGTTTTGGAAGTTCATTCGATCCGTTCACATAGTCCACTAGATTTTTTGCTGAGTCTAACGTCTCGTCAAATTCCATTAATGCTTCCACTATTTCGTCTGTCGTGAGATTATGATTTGACAATTCATCGGATAAATTTGCTGACTTTTGAAAAAACAAACGTTCTTCATTGGACTCATTTGAATAGTCAAAATCAGATAAACTATCGAGCAAGCTATTTTCAAATTCACCTTCTGTCTCTGATAAAATTGGGTGTTCCTCTTGATTTTCTCTTAGATGACTTCCAGTTACTTGCACTTGTTTGCTATTGAAGATATGGTTCTCACTACTTGTTGCTTCCTCTACTTTATTTGGTAAAGGAAGTGATGAAGAAAAGTTTTTATTTTGTTGAGGACCGATCCCTTGAAGTATATCCTGTTGGTTCTCATCAATTAAATGCTCATTCTCTGTTGTATGTATTTGTTTGCTTATTTGTGATAGTTTGGGTGAATATTCTTCTACTTCATGAAGTACATGAGATTTCTTTGGCTTCTTAGGTTTCACACTCGATGTTTTCAATCTATCTTTATCAATTGGGAACGCCGATAGTGAAAACTTTTCTGGGTCCTTATTTTCTTGCATCTTTCTTTTTCTGCTTGAACTGTCATTGAGATTGTATTTTTTTGACTGGCTGTCATGATCAACACTTTTTTGTTTTCTTAATGAAGTGACTTTGTCCTCTAAAGGCCTTGGCTGAGCAGGATGTACCTGTTCCAGCTCATCTTTTAGAAGAACTTTTGAAACCAGCTCTTGTTGCTTCACTAACTCTTCCCTTTGCTCAAAACTATTTCTATCTAACTGTAAAATTTCATTTTCTGACGATGTTTTATATTGCATCTCTTCCTTCTGTTCTCTTACTTTCTTTATTTTCATCAAAATGGTTCTCGCTGATCCGTTAAATCTATTAACAAGTTTACTTAACCACAACTCTCCTGCTAAATATGCTTCGATATTTTGATTATTGCTGTCTTCCTTTTCTTTAGTTGTCTCATTCGTTAAGCTTTGCTGTTGCAGATTTTGCTCTTTTAGACTATGTGTTACATTTCCAATGGTTCTCTTTGATACTCCAAATCGCTCAGCAAGTCCTGCTATCGGTGTATTTTTTGTTTGGTATGCTTCTATAATCCTTTCATTTCTCTTTTTAATTGAATTATTAGGACCGCCAATTTCATTATTCTTTTCATTCTCATGACAGTCTCCTTGAAGTGTTTTAATCGTTTCTTTTCTCATAAAGTGAATCTCCTTTAAAGTGATTAAAATTTAGTTAGTAAACAACTAGTTCCGCTAGTCAAATCATTGATATAGAAATATGCTGATCTGATTGCTTTTACCACATTTATTCTAACACCCTCTTTCAAAAAGCTTGACTTTCTTTTTTGTTTTTCAGAAAAAGAGGTTTTGAAAAGACCACAAAAAAACATCAAAGCTAGCATTTTTGCTAACTTTGATGTTTGATCGATCATGTATCAATTCAATTTGTCAAAAAGATGTTTTTAACCTGGTAACTATCGCCAGCATCCATACTTTTTTTGAAACAGCTCGGATAAAATATCCCAATTGCTAAATTAAATATGGATTGGTAAACCTAAAGCGAGTTCAGCAGCATCCATCGTAATTTCACCTAGCGATGGATGCGGATGGATCGTTAATGCAATGTCTTCGGCATTCATTCCTGATTCAATGGCTAAAGCAAGCTCAGAAACCATATCACTAGCACCTACACCACCGATTTGCGCTCCAATGATGACGTTGTCTTCATTGGTCGTCACTAAACGGATAAAACCTTCTGTTTTTGCAAGCGATAACGCCCGTCCATTTCCTGAAAACGGAAATTTATATGCAGTAGCTTCAATACCAGCTTCTTTTGCTTCTTTGATCGTCATCCCAACAGAAGCTAATTCTGGATCTGTAAAGGCAACCGCAGGCATTGCTTTATAGTCAACTGCTACTTTCTTACCTGAGATAGCTTCTGCAGCAATTTTTGCTTCATAACTTGCTTTATGCGCTAAAGCAGCACCTGGTACGATATCCCCAATTGCAAAAATGTTTGGCACATTCGTACGCCCTTGTTGATCCACTGGAATCAATCCACGTTCACCGACTTCGACACCCGCTTGTTCTAATCCCATATCGTCAGTATTTGGACGACGGCCAACTGTTACCATAACATAATCTGCTGTCACTGTTTCTTCTTTACCGTCAACAGTATATTTGACTGTCACACTGTCCCCATTATCAACAGCTTCTTTCGCCATTGCATTGGTTACGATTGTCACACCTTTTTTCTTGAAGTCGTCTTCCACTAATTTCACCATATCTTTTTCATAGGTAGGTAAAATTTGAGGAGAACCTTCAAGAATCATTACCTCAGCACCTAAGTTAGCATAGGCTCCACCTAATTCTGCTCCAATAACTCCGCCACCAATGATGACGAATTTTTTTGGTACTTCTTTTAAAGCTAAGCCGCCTGTTGAGTCAAGTACACGTCCGCCAAACTTGAAGCCTGGGATTTCGATCGGACGGGAACCAGTAGCAATGATTGCATTATTGAAAGAATACGTTTGAGCAGAATCAGGATGGATCACACGTAATGTATGATCATCGACGAAGAATGCTTCACCTTCGATTGTTTCTACCTTGTGTTTTTTCAATAAGAAACCAACACCAGAAGTCAGTGTTTTCACTACTTTATTTTCTTTCCAGTCTTGTGTTTTTGCAAAATCAAGTGTGACATTTTCACTCGTGACACCGAATAAAGTTGAATCAAGAGATTCTTGATAATGATGTCCTGCAGCAATCAGCGCTTTTGAAGGAATACAACCAACGTTTAAACAAACACCACCGATGTATTCTCTTTCAATGATTGCCACTTTTTGTCCCATTTCAGCAGCACGGATGGCAGCAACATAGCCACCAGGTCCCGCACCGATTACAACTGTGTCTAATTCTACAGCAAAATCTCCAACTACCATTTGTTTATCATCCTTCCATCATCAATAACTCAGGATCAGCTAAAAGTCGTTTGATATTGTTCATTGCTTGTTGAGCTGTTGCTCCGTCTACGATACGGTGATCAAAGCTTAAGGAAAGTTTCATCACTCGTCCAACAACGATTTCACCTTCACCATTAACGATCGGTTGTTGTGCAATTGTTCCCACACCTAAAATTGCTACTTCAGGGTAGTTGATTACTGGTGTAAACCAACCGCCACCTACAGAACCAATGTTACTGATCGTAATAGTGCCATTTCGCATATCTTCAGCTGCTAATTTACCTTCATGAGCTAGTTTTGCTTTTTCATTGATTTCATCCGCAATCGCAAACATGCCTTTACGGTCTGCATCTTTTACATTTGGTACATACAAGCCATGATCTGTATCAGTTGCAATTCCGATGTTATAGTAATTTTTATAAACGATTTCTTGGTTCGCATCATCAATTGACGCATTCAAAATAGGGAATTTCTTCACAGTAGCAGTTAATGCTTTTACCACGTATGGCAAGAAAGTCAATTTTGTCCCATTCGCAGCTGCCACTTCTTTAAATCTCTTACGATTATCCCAAAGTTTAGAAACCTCTACTTCATCATGTAAAGTAACATGTGGCGCTGTTTGCTTGCTATTGACCATTGCTTTAGCAATCGCTTTACGTGTCGGTGTCATCGCTACACGTTCTTCCAATTCACCTAAATTAGATTTGAACGCTTTTGCTGGTGCTGCTGGCTTGCTTTCAACTTTCGCTTCAACCGCTTTTTCTGACGCAGGTGCAGCTGGTTCAGCTGATGCTGTTTGACTCGCATGCCCACCTGATAGATAACTTTCAATATCTTCTTTTGTCACACGTCCGCCTTTACCAGTTGCAGTGACTTGTGTGATATCCACATCTTTTTCACGAGCAAATTGTCGAACTGATGGCATAGCCAAAACACGTTTGTTAGGATCAGCTGCCTCAGCTACTGATGCTGAACCAAAAGTTTCTACTTTAGCATCAGTTGATTCAGCTGTTTTTTCTGATGTAGTAGAAGGCGCACTATTATGTCCTGGTGCATCGATTTCTACTAATACATCACCAACAGTTGCAACTGTTCCTTCTGATACCAAGATGTTTTTAACCGTTCCAGTCACTGGTGACGGGATTTCTTCTACCGATTTATCGTTTTGTACTTCTAACAATGTGTCATCTTCATTGATGGTATCGCCTGGTTTCACAAACCATTTAACGATTTCACCTTCTGCGATTCCTTCACCAATATCGGGTAATTTAAATTCAAAGACCCCACCATCGGCACTAGCTTCAGTTGGTTCAGCAGCTGGATGTTCAGGTGTTTGCTCTTTCGCTGCTACTCCAGCATCGCCACTTGTTTCATTGTCTTCATGTCCTGGTGCATCGATTTCTACCAGTACATCGCCAACATTCGCGACTGTTCCTTCAGGTACGATGACGTTTTTCACTGTCCCAGTAACTGGGGATGGAATTTCTTCTACTGATTTATCATTTTGAACTTCTAATAACGTATCATCCTCATTGATGGTATCGCCTGGCTTGACAAACCATTTGACGATTTCGCCTTCTGCGATTCCTTCACCAATGTCAGGTAATTTAAATTGGTATGCCATGATTTACTTACGTCCCTTCTTATTTCTTAGAATTCTGCAATTTCTTTGACTTTTGCTTCAATATCAGCCGCATTTGGTAACCAGATGTTTTCAGCTTGTCCAAATGGAAAAACAGTATCTGGTGCTGCTACACGTCCAATTGGTGCTTCTAATGAAAGGATCGCACGTTCTGAGATTTCAGCAATCACTTGGGCACTTACACCTGCTTGTCGTTGCGCTTCTTGAACGACTACCACACGACCAGTTTTCTCAACTGATTGAATGATTGTGTCAATATCTAGCGGTGCGACTGTTCTTAGGTCAACGACTTCTACTGAAATATCCTCTTTCGCAAGATTGTCAGCTGCTTTGATCGCTTCACGAACCATTGCGCCATAGGTGATGATTGAAACGTCTGTTCCTTCACGAGTAATTGCCGCTTTGTCCAATGGTACTTCATAAGCTTCATCTGGAACTTCTTCACGGAATGAACGATAAAGTTTCATATGTTCCAAAAATACAACTGGGTCATTGCTGCGGATAGAAGAGATCAATAATCCTTTTGCATCATAAGGATTTGATGGAATGACTACGCGAATTCCTGGAGATTGAGCAATCAATCCTTCTAAGTTATCTGAATGAAGTTCTGGTGTGTGAACCCCACCACCAAATGGTGAACGAATCGTGATCGGTAGATTTCTAGTCCCACCCATTCGATATCTTGTACGTGCCATTTGTGCGACTACTTCATCCATGGCTTCAAAAATAAATCCAAAGAACTGAATTTCAGGTACTGGACGAAAACCTTCTAAAGCTAACCCAAAACTCATACCAGCAATCCCTGATTCAGCTAATGGGGTATCGAAAACGCGTTCTTCGCCAAATTTTTCTTGCAATCCTTCCGTTGCACGGAAAACTCCACCGTTTTTCCCAACATCTTCACCAAAAACGATTACGTTCTCATCATTTTCAAGTTCAAGTGCTAGGGCATCTGTGATTGCTTGAATCATTGTTTTTTGTGCCATGATTATTTCGACTCCTTCGCTTCATAGATTGCAATTTGTTCTTTAATTGATTGTGGTGCCACTTCAAACATATTTTTTAAGAAATCAGAAACTTTTTGTTTTGGAATCTTATCTGCTTCAGCAATCGCTGCTTTGATTTCCTCTTTTGTTTGTTCAATTACTTGTTCTTCTTTTTCTTCTGACCATAGACCTTTTTCTGTTAGGTAGTTACGGAAACGGATCAATGGATCTTTTTTCTGCCATTCGTCATCTGTTTCTTTAGAACGGTAACGAGTTGGGTCATCTCCTGATAAAGTATGCGGACCATAACGGTAAGTCAATGTCTCAATCAAGACTGGACCATTCCCGTTGATTGCCCAATCACGTGCCATTTTAGATACTGTATAAACTGCTAATGGATCCATACCATCTACTTGGATCCCTGGAATCCCGGCTGCCACAGCTTTTTGCGCTAATGTTTTAGCAGCTGTTTGTTTTTCACGAGGTGTTGAGATCGCAAAGCCATTGTTTTGGATATAAAATACAGCATTTGCATGATAAGCTCCAGCAAAGTTGATTGCTTCATAAAAATCACCTTGAGAAGAGCCGCCGTCACCAGTATAAGTGAAGACCACATTTTTTTTGTTTCGTTTTTTCAAACCTAAAGCCACACCAGCCGCTTGGATGTACTGCGCACCAATAATGATTTGTGGTGGTAGAGCTTTCAATTCTTCTGGATAAAAATTCCCTGCCGCATGTCCTCGTGACCATAAGAAAGCTTGTGCTAAAGGCAATCCATGTTTTACTAATTGGGGAACATCACGGTAACCAGGAAGTAATACGTCTTCTTTTTCAAAAGCAAATGCACTTGCAAGTTGGCTAGCTTCTTGACCAGCTGTCGGTGCAAAGAATCCTAAACGTCCTTGACGGTTTAAAGCTGTTGAACGTTGGTCTAATACACGAGACCAAACCATGCTAGTCATTAATTCTACTAATTGTTCATCTGATAAATCAGGAACAAGATCAGGGTTTACTACTTTACCATTTTGGTCAAGCGCTTGGTATACTGGAAAATCTGAATTGACTTCATCTAATAACGCATTAAAGTCTAGTGGTAATTTCTTTTTTGCCATTTGTACACATTCCTCTCTCATCATATAAGAAAATCTCATCTTTCTGCGATTGAAACAGATATATAAACTGTATCAATATCCAACCGTCTTCTTTTATAAATTATCATGGATCATTAAGAAATACAAGCTAAAAGCAAAAAAATTCACGTTTTTAAAAATTTGTAATAATCCGCTTAACCACGCAAATAGTGAACAACCTCACAATCAAGAAAGCGGTTTACATCATTTGTACAAAATTAGTCCTTATTTTCTATCTACTCCTCTCTACTGTTATCATTGAATCCGCACATTGTTATACCTTATTCCAACAAACAGAAAAAATTTTTTATTAATTAGTGATTTTCTTTACAATCATCCCTCTTTTAATTTTCTACTATATGTGTATTTTTTTCAATTAAAAAGCAACAGCAAGGAATCTCCTTAACTGTTGCACATGAACCTGTTCTTTTGATCATGAATTAAACGGATAAACGTTTTGCTAATTTTGCCATTTCCGCTTGAAAAAATGGCAGCCTTTCTTCAGTTAAACGACTAAAATTGATACGTAACCCGTTGGTCTCTTCTCCAAACAAAAAACTTGGTGCAATGCCTAACCCTGAGCGGATCAATTCTTCCGCAATATCTCTTGTCAATTGCTGTCCTTTCCACGTAATCCACGCATAGTACCCACCATAAATGGGCCAGACTTCAAAAAAGTTTTGCGTTTTTTCCCATTCAACCAGTGTCAAACTTCTTTTGTATAATTCTTCCCTCACAATGGCGATCTTTGTGCTATAACTTTCTTCAAATACAGTCATCGCCACATTTTGGGGAAAGATGCTCATCGAAAATTCCATCATTTCCTGCGCTTTCGCTAAGCGGTCGATAAAGGAACGCAGCCCAACGATCCAACCTATCTTGGTCGTTTGTCCTAATACCCTAGATAATGATCCGACATATAAGACGTTTTCCGGATCAATCGAATGAATCGCAGTTGGTTTATGCTTTTCACTATCATGAAAGGATAAGTCACTAAAAACGTCGTCTTCAATGATCGGTAATTGATAGTTGCGACAAAGGGTCACTAATGCTTCGCGACGTTTTTGGGACATCACTTTCCCTGTTGGATTTTGAAAGTTTGGATTAACTAAGACAGCTTTCAATTTATTTTTCTTGATCAACACTTCTAGCTTATCCAGCTCAATACCTTCTCTATCCATGGGTACACCAAATAGACGAATCCCTGTCGCTTTAAATAAGGACAAACGATAAAAAAACGAAGGCGCTTCTACCGCAATAGCATCACCACTAGATAAAATCGTCTGTAAAATTAGAAAAATAGCCTGTTGACCCCCACTCGTAACTAATAATTGCGTTTTAGTAAAATCAAAATAAAATTTTTCGATCAAGTAATTTTTTATTTTTGCTACTAATGGAAGATAACCTAGACAGGTGATTTGTTGCTCTTTTTCAATAATCTCATTCATTGAGTATGCTGGAAATTGAACGTTTGGTAATAAGTCTGTAGGCATCTCGCTCGAAAATAAATCGAGAAAATAAGGGTTCAGTTTTCCTACTTCGATCATTTTTTCATAACTATCATCGATTTGTTCATAGCGTTGGGAAAATAATTCGCGCCAATTCACTCTCGGGACAGAATACCGCCCCCATTCGGTTTGATTCACAAAACGTCCACTACCTCGGCGACTGATAAGAACGCCAAGATCTCGTAATTCATCCAACGCTCGAACCACAGTTGTGCGATTTGTTTGAAAAATAACTGCCAATTTCCTTTCAGAGGGCAAGGGTACGTTGGGATCTAAATTCCCATTTTCAATATTTTTCATCACCTGATCCATAATTTGTCGATAAATTGGTCTTTGTTTCTTATCTATGACTTCCCACATGTTCTTCTCCATTCCTCTTTCTTCTACTGCCTATTTTATCTTATAAAAAAGGGATCGAAAAGCAAAGAAAAAGCAAAGTATGATGCGAGAGCATCTACTTTGCTTTTTAATAGCTTATTAAATGGTATCTCCGTTAAAAATGGAGTTTTTAACAATCACATAATCAACTTTGCGAATAGCTTCAATATCTTTCCCACCCGCGTAAGAAATAGAAGATTGTAAATCTTGTTGCATTTCAACCAACGTGTCTTTCAAAGACCCTTTATGTTGGATCCAAATTTTCTTACCTTCTACATTTTTCTTTTCACCTTTTTGAAACTCGGAGGCAGAGCCGAAGTATTCTTTGTACACTACGCCATTTTCCACCATTGTCTCACCAGGCGATTCTTCATGTCCGGCAAATAGCGAACCGATCATAACCATTGTTGCGCCAAAACGAACGGATTTTGCAATATCACCATGGGTACGAATACCCCCATCAGCAATAATCGGTTTTCTGGCAGCTTTCGCACACCATCTTAAGGCAGCAAGTTGCCAACCACCGGTACCAAAACCGGTTTTGATTTTTGTGATACAAACTTTACCAGGTCCAATTCCAACCTTTGTTGCATCAGCTCCGGCATTTTCTAATTCCCGAACAGCTTCTGGTGTACCAACGTTTCCTGCAATAACGAACGTTTCTGGTAAATGTTTTTTGATATGTTGGATCATTTCAATCACCGCATTTGAATGACCGTGCGCAATATCAATCGTGATATAATCAGGAACTAAATTTAACTGTGCTAATTCTTCAACAAATGAATATTCTTCTTGTTTTACGCCAACACTGATTGAAGTAATCAATTGTTGCTCCTTCATTTTTTGCACAAAGGGGATTCTTGCTGCTTCATCAAATCGATGCATAATATAGAAGTAACCATTTTCTGCTAAAAATTGTGCAATTGACTCATCGATGATCGTTTGCATATTCGCAGGGACAACAGGCATTTTAAAAGTATGCTTTCCTAGTGTCACTGTCGTGTTACATTCTGAACGGCTACTTACAATACATTTATTAGGAATGAGTTGTATATCTTCGTAATCAAACACTTTCATGGACATGATCCTCCTGATGTTCGAATTCAGTAAAACACGAACATTATTTGCTTTTTGGGTGTTTATTTTTAGCACCTTATGTAATTTACCGTATTTAAACTAAAAAATCAAGGGGAATATAAACAAAAAAATAAAAACTCCTTAATCTGAAATAACACTGTCTAGCCATCAAACTTTTCGACAAATAAACAATCAGCTGTTTGTCGCTTATAGCTACTCAATCTCTACCAGGTGGTTCATTCTTTTGTTGATTTCCAGCTTCTTTTGATTGGTTTGTTTTCTCTTGATTGTTTTCATTCAGAGTTCCGGGTTGAACGATTGCTTTTTTAGCGTCAGAAATAATATTAGTCAATCTGTTATAAACCCGTTTTTGACCGTTAGGGTTTTCTTTATCTTTAGATAACTTTGTTTGCGAAATGTTCGAACTTTTTTCTAGCTCTTTTTCTCTATCCTTTTTGAATTTCTCCATACCAGCAAGTACTTTAGGGCTAAAATAGCTTTGCGCTATTTCTTGGATCATTCCAAGTAGAGCACTATTAGGTTTATTTGATTTTGCAGATTTCGTTTTATTTATTGCGTGTGTCATTACTCCAAGACTATAGCGTTGGGGGTCTAGTTTTAGATTGCCTTTCGCTTCTTTACCATCACTGACATTTTCATACGCTGCTCTATGAGCGTTTAGCTCACTTTCTGGCATTGACGAATTATTGTCCCATTTATTTAGATATCCCATTTTACTCCCCTTTTCGTAGATTCTTAGTGACGTTCCTCGCATCAATATATGTAGAAGTCATTAGCGAACAAGCAACTAATGACTGTTTCATTCAATGTTTTTTCATGTCTATGGTAGGATATTGCCAGCTTCGCGATACAGCGCATACCAGTCTTCACGACTCAGTTCAACGTCTGATGCTTGTGCAATTTCCTTGATTCGCCCTACATTCATCGTTCCTGCAATCACTTGGATATTCGCAGGATGGCGTAAAATCCAAGCTGAAGCTAAACCTGTTGGCGTTGTATGATATTTTTCAGCAAGTTCTGCTAATTTTTGATTCAATTTAGGAAACTTTTCGTTACCGATAAATACCCCTTCAAAAAAACCATATTGATAAGGCGACCATGCTTGGATCGTCATTTCATTCAAACGTGAATAATCCAAGACACTACCATCGTGGTCAACGCTAGCTTCATCTGTCATATTCACATGGATCCCTTGATCAATCATTCCAGAATGTTTCAATCCAAATTGCAATCGGTTGATCAACAAAGGTTGTTTGACGTATTTCTTTAGCAATTCGACTTGCATTGGTTTCTGATTACTTACACCGAAATAACGTACTTTACCTGACTTTTCTAATTCATCGAATGCCTCTGCCACTTCCTCAGGTTCAACTAAGGTATCAGGACGATGTAATAGCAACGCATCAACATAATCCATTTTTAACCGTTTGAGGCTACCTTCTACTGATTCAGTGATGTGCTTTTTGGAAAAGTCAAACATCACACCGGGAACAATCCCACATTTTGTTTGAATAAATAGCTCTTCTCTCTTTATTGAAGTTTTTGCTAACGCACTAGCAAAGATGTTTTCACATTCTCCACCACCATAGATATCCGCATGGTCAAAAAAATTGATACCGTTATCAAAAGCAGTTTCAATAATACGTTCTGGATGCTCAGCGCCATTAATCCTCATACATCCGAGAATGACCGACGACACCTTTTGATTTGAAGTTCCCAATTGAATCTGTTTCATTAAAATCATTCCTTTCTTTCCCATTAGATTTTAACACATTTACTTCAAAAAGGGGGCAAAAAGAGGCATGCCACTTTTTTCTCAAAAAAGAAAAAAATGTTATCCCCCTTTTTGTTGTGCTAGTGATTCTTAGAAAAAACGTTGATTGCTTTCATTCCAATATCTTTCCGATAAAATGTCCCCTTTGTATCTTTTGATTCTAACACGTTGTATATTTTTTCCCTCGCTTCTTCAATTGTTTCCCCATAGGACTCCACTAAGTAGATTCGACCACCTGAACCTTTTAAAATTCCTTTTTCCTCTTGAACACCCGCATAATAGACAGTTGCCTCCTCTTCAGGAAAATCGGGCAAATCCATAGCAGTTAAATACTGATTAGGATAACCTTCTGCTGCAACTACAACCCCTAAACGATATCCAGTTTCCTCCCAAATTAAATGAACCGGCTTATGGTCTAACAAATCGGTGATCACTTGCGCCAAGTCACTCTTCAATCGAGGTAAAATGACTTGTGTCTCAGGATCGCCAAATCTCGCATTAAATTCAATCACTTTCGGTCCATCTGAAGTGGCGATCAATCCTGCATACAATACACCGATAAACGGACGACCAATTTCGCTCATCCCTTTAGCTGCAGGTTTTATTACTTTTTCGATTCCCGCTTCAATGATCGCTTCAGAAATATGAGGTACTGGAGAATAGGCACCCATCCCCCCAGTATTCGGCCCTTGATCTCCATCATACGTTCGTTTATGATCTTGTGAGATTTCCATTGGATAAACTGCTTCGCCATCCACAAACGCTAATAAAGAGAACTCTTCTCCTTCTAAAAATTCTTCCACAACGATTTGATGTCCACTTTGTCCAAAGCGATGTTTTTCCAGCATATCGCTGGCTGCCTGTAACGCTTCGGCTTTTGTCATCGCTACGACCACGCCTTTGCCAGCAGCTAAACCGTCCGCTTTGATCACAATTGGGGTGCCCTTCTCTTCGATATATCGTTTGGCTTCAAGATAGCTGGTAAAAGTTTTAGATTCAGCAGTTGGAATCTGACAACGCTCCATCAATTCTTTGGCGAAACTCTTAGATCCTTCGATCAATGCGGCAGCTTTCGTTGGGCCAAATATTTTTAATTCTGCTTTTTTAAAATCATCTACGATCCCATTTAGTAATGGAATTTCTGGGCCAACAAAACTCCAAGTAATTGACGCTTTCTTAGCAAACTCAATCAATCCTTGATGATCAGTTTCTTTAATATCAACGATTTTGACCCCATCACGTGTCATGCCAGGATTCCCCGGTGCACAATAAACGTTTTCGACTAGCGGACTTTGTAAGATTTTACTCGCAATCGCATGTTCACGCCCACCAGTTCCTATGATCAATACATTCATTTCTTACTCCTTCTATCTTAATGTCTAAAGTGACGGACGTTCGTAAAGACCATGGCAATTCCATGTTTATTAGCCATATCAATCGACGCTTGGTCCTTGATACTTCCACCAGGCTGAATGATCGCATTGATTCCGTGTTTAGCTGCATATTCCACCGAATCATCCATTGGGAAATAAGCATCGCTTGCCAAAACAGCTGCTTGTGCTTTTTCTCCAGCTTGTTCAATCGCAAGTTTGACAGAACCGACACGATTCATTTGTCCTGCACCAATCCCTAGCGTCTGATACCGATTACTTACAACGATCGCATTTGATTTGACGTGCTTAACAGCTTTCCAAGCAAATGCTAATGCAGCCATTTCATCAGATGTTGGCTGACGATCGGTTACTACTTGCCACGTAGTTGGTTTTTCCATTGCTGTATCTTTTTCTTGGACGAGTAACCCTCCAAGGACTGAAACAATTTCATTAGATGCTTTTGTTAATTGCGAGTTAAAGTCAACCGTTAATAATCGTAAATTCTTCTTGGCTTTTAAAACTTCTAAACTTTCTGGTGTATAAGACGGTGCAATGATAATTTCTAAAAAGAGTTTATACATTTCTTGAGCTGTTGCTAAATCGACTTCCCGATTCAATACCACAATCCCACCAAAAATCGAAACAGGATCTGCTTCATAAGCTGCTAGCCAAGCATCGAAAATCGTGTGAGCTGAGCCAATACCACAAGGATTCATGTGTTTGAGTGCTACGACTGTTGGTTCTTGGTATTCACTCATGATCCGCAAAGCAGCATCTGCATCACGAATATTATTAAAAGATAGTTCTTTTCCATGAAGCTGTTTTGCTTGAGCAATCGAATAACGTTCTGGTAGAGCAGATTGATAAAAGACAGCTTGCTGATGACTATTCTCGCCATAGCGGAGGTCTTGCTTGCGTTCAAAAGTAAGAGTCAATTTTTCCGTCTTTTCTTCCTTCACTTGCTCCGTTAAATATTGAGCAATCAATGCATCATAGGCTGCTGTGTGACGAAATACTTTCGCTGCCAGTTTCTGACGTGTCGCTAGAGAAGTAGTCCCTTGATTTCTCAGTTCATCTAAAACAATTGGATAATCGTTCGGATCAACGATCGCCGTAACAAATTCATGGTTTTTGGCAGCACTACGCAACATACTTGGTCCACCAATATCAATATTTTCAATGGCTTCTTTTTCACTAACATCCGGTTTCATGATTGTTTCTTTGAAAGGATACAAATTGACGCAAACAAAATCAATCGGCAAAATCTCAGAAGCTGCCATTGCATCTCTGTGACTAGCAAGATCACGACGTGCTAATAATCCCCCATGAATCTTAGGATGCAAAGTTTTGACACGTCCGTCCATCATCTCAGGAAAGCCAGTGACATCTTCGATTGCGATGGTTAAGATTCCCGCTTCATCAAGTGTTTTTTTGGTGCCCCCAGTTGAAATGATCTCAATTTCCAAAGCTTGTAATCCCTTGGCAAATTCAACAATTCCTTTTTTATCCGATACACTTAACAATGCTCTAGTCATTTTTTTCTTCCTCCACTTTTTGCATTTCTTTGATGACTGCTTCGATTATTTTAGGATAGGTCTGATGTTCGATTTGATGAATCTTTGCTTCTAAGCTATCCAATGTGTCTTCTTTCGTGATCTCTATGGTTTCTTGGTGAATGATGGGTCCTGTATCTATCCCTTTATCAATGTAATGAATCGTTATACCTGTTTCTTTGACTTCCGCAGCAAACGCATCACGAATCCCATGTAAGCCAGGAAAATCAGGTAAAAGAGAGGGGTGGATATTAATGATCCTTGACTCATAAGCATTCAATAAAGTCGGACCAATAATCCGCATGTATCCTGCTAATACAATGAGTTCAATTTCTTTTTCCACTAGGATCTCTAAAATTTTTTCTTCATATTCTCTTTTAGATGAAAATTCTTTTGGTGAAAAAAAATGAAATGGTACATGTAACTTTTCTGCCCGTTCTAAGACAAAAGCATTCGGCTGGTCACAAAAAAGCCATTCAAAGGTATCTGGCAACTTATTTTCCCGAAAATAGTCAACTAAAGCTTGAAAGTTGCTGCCATTTCCTGAAGCAAATACGGCAATCTTCATTTTTCTTCCTCATCAAACAACACTGTTTTATTTTTTAAGGGAATTACTTCACCGATTCGATAAGCTGCTTCTCCTTGCTCATTGATTTTTTCAATGACTTCATCGACTTGAGAAGCTGCTACTGCTACAACCATTCCAATACCCATATTAAAAATCTCAAACATCTCTTGTTCAGGGATTTCACCTAAACGTTGGAGACAATCAAAAATCGGCAAGCTAGGCCATGAACCTAATTGAATTTGCGCGGCCGTCCCTTCCGGCAACATCCGAGGAATATTTTCTACGAATCCACCACCAGTGATATGTGCCGCACCTTTGATCTTTTGTTCTTTTATGATTGGCAGCAAAGCTGATACATAGATTTTTGTCGGCTTTAACAATTCTCGGTCCAGTGTTTCAGACAGACCCTCTATCTGATCGGTTAATGTGTAACTATTTTGTTCAAAAAACACTTTCCGAACCAATGAATAGCCGTTTGAATGAATCCCGCTAGAAGGTAAGCCTAACAGAACATCACCAACTTCGATTTCACTTCCTGTGATCAATTGCGACTTTTCTGCAACCCCAACTGCAAAACCAGCAAGATCATACTCATTTTCCGCGTACATCCCTGGCATCTCTGCGGTTTCGCCACCGATCAACGCAAGATTACCTGCTACACAACCATCCGCCACGCCAGCGACGACTTTTTCTAATTTTCGTGGATCATTTTTTCCAGTAGCTAAATAGTCTAAGAAATATAAAGGTTCCGCACCTTGAGCTAAAATATCATTGACACACATCGCCACACAATCGATTCCGATCGTTTCATGTTGATCCGCTTCGATGGCTACTAACAATTTTGTTCCTACCCCATCTGTCCCTGATACCAAAACTGGTTCTTTTAATTGGTAAGAACTTAAATCAAAACAGCCACCAAAACCGCCTAAAGCACCCATTACCCCTAGTCGCTCTGTTTTTTTCACGTGTTTCTTGATTCGTTCTACTACTTCATAGCCAGCTTCTACATCCACACCAGCATTCGCATAGGCATTGCTCATGTTACTTCCTCCTTTATTTAAAAAAAAGATACTTTTTCTTTCAATGATTCACGGTATTTTTCTTCATAGTCGTATAAAGGCGTCGGATAATCACCATTAAAATAAGCCATACATAACCCAGAATAAGGAGCTGCTTCTTTTAATCCGATTGCTTGGATCAATCCATCCTCACTCAAAAATTCCAATGAATCTGCTTCGATACATTGTCTGATTTCTTCGATACTATGATTCGCTGCAATTAGTTCTTTTCTCGTTTGAATATCGATGCCGTAAAAACAAGGATATTTTAACGGTGGTGAAGCAATTCGTACATGAACCTCTTTTGCTCCTGCTTCTTTTAATAGACGTACGATTCGCCGGCTCGTTGTTCCTCTAACGATCGAATCATCCACCATCACGATTCGTTTGCCTTTAACAACTCCTCTGACAGCCGAAAGTTTCATCCTGACACCCTGTTCCCTTAACGCTGGTGTAGGTTGAATAAAGGTTCTGGCAATGTATTGATTTTTTACTAGTCCAATCTCATAAGGGATGCCACTAGCTTCGGCATAGCCACTGGCTGCTGATAGCGAAGAATTTGGAACACCTATAACCATGTCAGCATCAATTGGCGCTTCCTGTGCTAAATTTCTCCCCATATTTTTACGAGCAGTGTGTACATTGACACCAGCGATATTTGAATCTGGTCGTGCAAAGTAGATATATTCCATGGAACAAATCGCTAACTGGGTTTCGGTCGTATAAGTATCGATCGTGTAGCCTGAGTCATCAATGATCACTACTTCCCCTGGACGAACATCTCGAATAAACCGCGCACCGATGACTTCCAGTGCACAAGTTTCAGAAGCAATCACATATGCACCATTTTTCATTTGACCGATTGCCAAAGGTCGAAAACCATTCGGATCAAGAGCGGCGATCATGGCATCTTCTGTTAAAAGCAAATAGGCAAATCCGCCTTTCACTTCATTTAATGCTTCTTTTAAACGATCGAGCAATGTTGTTTTTTTACTTCGACGAATCAAATGCATCAAAATCTCTGTATCTGAATTGGAATGGAAAATCGCACCGTCTTTTTCTAACGACGTTCTCAACGAACGGGCATTCGTAAGATTACCATTGTGAGCTAGACCGATTGACTGGTCATAAAATTTAAATAAAAAGGGTTGGATATTGTCCACACTACCATTACCTGCTGTAGCATAACGCACATGTCCAATCGCTGCTTGTCCAGAGAGTGCAGCTAGCTTTCTTTGATCTTTGAAAACTTCTGAGAGTAAACCTAGATCCCGGTGTCCTACTAGTTTCCCTTGATCATTTGAAACGATCCCAGCACCTTCTTGACCACGGTGCTGAAGACTATGAAGCCCAAAATACGTTACGCTAGATGCTTCTTGATGTCCCCAGACACCAAACACCCCACATTCTTCATTTAAACTTTTTACTTCATAAGACATTCGATTGCGTCCTCCCAGCATTTTTTAGCTGTTGTAACAGCTAGATGGATTTCCCCATCAATTGCTTGGATCACGATATTACTTGACTCAGTCACTTTACCGATACAACTTGCTTTTTCGCCCATCAAACGTTCAAATTCCTCACGATCTTCTGGAAGGATGGTGACCACAAATCTTGATTGTGTCTCTGAAAAAAGTTGTGCTGTCGTCAGATTTACTGTGACATCTAATCCCAATTGGGTACCAAAAGCTGCTTCAGCCAACGCCACAGCCAAACCGCCTTCCGAACAATCATGCGCACTGGTTACCACTCCTGCTTGAATAGCCGCCAGTAGACTTTCTTGGTTTTGTTGTTCCGTCAATAGATCAAAATGCTCGATGTCCCCTTCAATTTTTCCTAATTGCATTTTTTGCAATTCACTACCATTGAAATCGTCATAAGTTTCACCAACAAGATAAATCAAATCATCCGCCATTTTGAAAGATTGAGTGGTGATGTGTTGGTGGTCTTTGATCAATCCGACCATGCCGATCATCGGGGTAGGATAAATCGCTTTGCCATCCGTTTCATTGTATAAAGAAACATTCCCGGAGATCACAGGTGTCGCAAAGACTTCACATGCTTTGGCAATCCCGTCTGCTGATTTGACCAGTTCCCAAAATACTTCTGGCTTATCAGGAGAACCATAATTCAAGCAGTCTGTGATCGCCAATGGACGTCCGCCACTAGCTACAATGTTTCTGGCAGCCTCTGCAACAGCAATTTGGCCACCTATCTCGGGGTTTAAGTAAAGGTAGCGGGCATTACAGTCAGTCGTCATAGCAATTGCTTTTTCAGTTCCACGAATACGCAATACGGCAGCATCACTTCCAGGGGAAACTACTGTATTGGTTTGTACTTGAGAATCATAGGTTTCATAAATCGCATGTTTTGAAGCTATTGTCGGTTGTTTCAATAAATCTAGCAATAATTGATTCGCATCTTCAATGACTGGTTGATATTGCCCTAACTGTTTAAATTTTTCGATTCGAGCGGGTTCTTGCACTGCCTTTTCATAAACAGGTGCATCTTCGGCTAAGGCATCAACTGGTAAGTTAGCCACTTCTTCCCCATGATGGTACAAGCGATACAAGCCATCATCGGTGACTTCTCCAATCGTAACAGCATCCAAATCATATTTTTTAAACAATTCTTTGACTCTTTCCTCTGCCCCAGCTTTTACACAAATCAACATTCGTTCCTGTGATTCTGAAAGCATCATTTCGTAAGGAGTCATATTTGTTTCTCGTTGTGGCACATCGTCTAATGTCAAAATCAAACCAGATCCAGCTTTTGATGCCATTTCCGAACTTGAAGAAACCAATCCAGCAGCGCCCATGTCTTGGATCCCTACTAAAATGTCCGCATGTTCCAGGATCAATTCTAAGCAAGCTTCAAGTAATAGTTTTTCCATAAAAGGATCGCCTACTTGAACTGCGGAACGTTGCTGTTCTTCTTCTTGACTGAACTCTTCTGAAGCAAAAGTCGCACCGTGAATGCCGTCGCGTCCTGTTTTCGCACCGACATACATGATCGAATTACCCACACCAGAAGCTTGCCCTTTTTGAATGTCTTTGTGATCGATCAATCCTACACACATGGCATTAACTAACGGATTCCCTTCATAACAAGGATCAAACGCTACTTCTCCTCCAACCGTCGGTATTCCGATACAATTACCATACCCAGAAATCCCTGCGACTACTTCTTCCAATAAGTACTTGGTTCGTGGTTGGTCTAACTCGCCAAAACGTAAGGAGTCAAGTAAAGCAATCGGACGTGCACCCATACTGAAAATATCACGGATGATCCCACCAACACCGGTTGCCGCTCCTTCATAAGGTTCTACTGCTGAAGGGTGATTATGACTTTCCGCTTTAAACACAACTGCTTGACCATCACCGATATCCACGATACCAGCTCCTTCTCCTGGACCTTGAAGAACATGCGGTCCACTTGTTGGGAATTTTCGTAAAATCGGTTTAGAATTTTTGTAAGAACAATGTTCACTCCACATGACTGAAAACAAACCTGTTTCGGTGTAGTTAGGCATTCTCCCCAATATATCTTCTTCGATCATTCGATATTCTTCATCTGTCAATCCCCATTCAGCATAAATTTTCTTTTCTTTGATCTCTAAGGGACTTGGTTCATTCCGTGTTTTCATCTTAGACAGTCACCTTTCCAAAATTTTTTAACATCGATGCAAAAAATCGTTTTCCGTCTTCTGATCCTAGTAACGCCTCCATTGCCCGTTCTGGATGAGGCATCATTCCCAACACATTTCCTGCTTTATTGGTGATCCCTGCAATATTTGCGACACTACCATTGATATTCTCAGCGTAAGTAAAAACGATTTGATTATTGGCTTTTAACTCTTGCAACGTTTGATCATCGCAAAAATAATTTCCTTCGCCATGAGCGACAGGCAGCTGAATGATCTCATCGGTTTCATACTCCGAAGTAAAGGCTGTCTGGTTGTTAACTTTCAAAGGAACAGTTTTGCAAATGAAGCGCAAAGAATCATTTTTTTTTAACACGCCTGGAAGAAGACCCGCTTCTGTAAGGATTTGAAACCCATTACATGTACCAAAGACTGGTTTTCCTTCCTCCGCAAAACGAACAACTTCTTTCATGATAGCTGAAAAACGCGCAATAGCTCCACAGCGTAAGTAATCGCCATAAGAAAAACCACCAGGGAGCAATACGCCGTCATAGCCTTGTAGAGAGGTTTCATCGTAACGAACATACTCAGCTTCTACTCCCACAATGTCACGAATTGCCCACAGCATATCCGCATCACAGTTCGAACCAGGAAAGACAATCACGGCAAATTTCATGCTAGATTCCCTCCAATTGTTCGATTTCATAACGATACGTTTCCATGTTGACGTTAGCTAATAGTTTGTCACAAATTCCTTCAATCGTTTCCTCTACTGCGCTAGCTTCTGCTGAAACTTGGATCTCAAAATATTTACCGATTCGGATATCTTCAACAGTTTCATATCCCAAACGATGGACCGCATTTTTCACTGCTTCTCCTTGAGGATCTAATACAGAATCTTTATAGGTGACATAAACTTTTACAAAATACATTTCATTTTCCCCTCTCATAAACCAACTTGTGTTAAACGTGTCAAAACTTCTTGATATACTGGGACAATCTCCCCAATTTTTCGTCGATAAACATCTTTGTCCATGTGTTCGTTTGTTTTCAGATCCCATAATCGACAAGTGTCAGGCGAAATTTCATCTCCTAATACGATTTCGCCCGTAGCTGTTTTCCCAAATTCCAGTTTGAAATCAATTAACTGTAAATCGATTTTCTCAAATAGTTGGATTAACAAATGATTGATTTTTCTAGCCTGTGTCTTTAATTCAGTAATTTCAGCTTCATCTGCAATTTGTAAAAACAGCACATGTTCATCATTGATAAATGGATCATCTAATTGATCGTCTTTGTAATAAAATTCGACAATTGGTGTGGGTAATTTTTGTCCTTCAGGAATCGCCAACCGTTTTGAAAAACTACCAGCTGCACTATTTCTGACTACCACTTCTAAGGGAAGAATATTTAATTTTTTCACTAATTGTTCGTTTTTTCCGATTTGTTGAATAAAGTGATTGGCAATCCCTTGTTCGGATAAATAATGGAAGACTTTACTTGTGATTTGATTGTTCAGTTCCCCTTTTCCATTTACTTGGTCTTTCATCAAGCCATTTAAAGCGGTAGCTTGGTCCAAGTATTCCACCCAAATCACCTGTTCATCTGAAGTATGGTACATTTTTTTGGCTTTTCCTTCATACAGCAAATCTTTCTGTTCCATTTCGGCATCTCCTTAAATTCTTGACGATCACAACAAATATTATTTTTTTGTTCGTCTTTTCACTTTAAATTTTAACAAGTGTTTTTATCCTGTTCAATAAAAACATGTACATTTATAGCATTAAAATTGTCTAATGTTCGTGTTTAATCAAAAAATTCTTCCCTGGAAAAATAATAAGCGTTTACACCTATAATAATTGATGCTATAGTAGGATTAGAATGATTCTGGATATTTATTCAAGGAATTCAAGGAGGTAGCGAAATGGAAGAGGCCGCAGTTTGTGCCCAATGTTTTTTAATGGATTTATCGCCCGAGGAAACGTCACGTTTATATAATGACCTGTTGTCTATCAAAGATGTCTACTTATGTAATAAAGATACGAGTTTTTATACCTTCAGAAAAATCCGTCGTGCGGCAAAGCGCCATACTGAGTGTCGAAAGCGCACATTTGAATATCAAACATTTTCTGAACATCAACTCGTGATCAGTCAGATACACGAACAAAAATTATTCAAAAATCATTATCGTATCCAAGTCACTTATGATCAGCAAGAATTTGATTATACTTTTATCGAAGAATTATTGAGTTTGCTTCATACTAAACATTTTAACTATTCCGCTCAAGCCCTTTACGGATAGTTTTCTCATGCTATTATCAAGCAACATCATGAAATGAATCAAAATAGCTAAAAAGAACCCCGACCAGTTGAGTTATTTGTGTCAAGGTTCTTTTTTATTACATTTCAGTAAAAGAGTGGCTGCTTCTAGCAATCCGAAGCAAGCCACTCATTTTGATTATTTGTCTTTTTCTCCTAAACCAACACGGTCAAAGATCACATCCACATTTTTCAAGTGATGATGGTAGTCAAATGCGTCATCGATCTCTTCTTTTGTTAAAACAGAAGTAACCGTTGGATCCTCTTCAAGTAAAGGTCTAAATTGAACTTGATGATCCCATGCATAAGCTGTTTTAGGTTGAACCAAGTCGTAAGCTTCTTCTCTTGTCATACCTTTGTCAATCAGTTTCAACATCACACGTTGACTATAGATCAAGCCAAAAGTAGCTTCCATGTTACGTTTCATATTCTCAGGAAAGACCGTCAGATTTTTTACGATATTTCCAAAACGATTCAACATATAGTCCAATAAAATTGTTGTATCAGGTAAAATGATTCGTTCTGCTGACGAATGAGAGATATCTCTTTCATGCCACAACGAAACATTTTCATAGGCTGTGACCATATGACCACGAATCACTCGAGCAAGTCCAGCCATGTTTTCTGAACCGATTGGGTTTCGTTTATGAGGCATTGCTGAAGACCCTTTTTGTCCTTTAGCGAAGAACTCTTCTACTTCTCTCGTTTCTGATTTTTGCAAACCACGGATTTCTGTTGCAAAACGTTCGATGCTGGTAGCAATCAATGCCATAGTCGCAAAGTACTCTGCGTGGAGATCACGTGGGAGCACTTGCGTAGATATCTCTTGCGGACGAATCCCTAATTTTTCACACACATATTCTTCAATAAATGGCGGAATGTTCGCAAATGTTCCTACCGCTCCTGATATCTTACCTGCTTCAACACCTTTGGCTGCATGCTCAAAACGTTCAATATTTCGTTTCATTTCTGAATACCAAGTAGCTAATTTCAAGCCAAATGTCGTTGGTTCAGCATGAACGCCATGCGTTCTTCCCATCATCACTGTGTACTTATGTTCTTTAGCTTTTTCACCAATAATTGCCGTAAAACGTTTCAAATCATCTCGTAAAAGATCATTTGCTTGTTTGATTTGATAGCCATAAGCTGTATCCACGACATCAGTACTCGTTAAGCCGTAGTGGACCCACTTACGTTCTTCGCCTAATGTTTCAGAAACTGCTCGAGTAAAGGCAACAACGTCGTGACGTGTTTCCTTTTCAATTTCCAAAATACGTTCAATATCAAAAGATGCATGTTCACGAATTTTTTTGACATCTTCTTTAGGAATTTCTCCTAATTCTGCCCATGCTTCGTCAGCTAAAATTTCTACCTCCAGCCAAGCTTGGTATTTGTTTTGTTCTGTCCAGATATTGCCCATTTCAGGTCGTGTATAACGTTCTAACATCAATTTTTCTCCTTTAATCCCAAATATTGGTTTTCTTTATTTCATCCAAAGTTTGTTGAATGTCTTCAGTTACGATAGTAATATGCCCCATTTTACGACCCTTTTTCGCTTGTGCTTTCCCATAAAAATGAAATTGCCAATCTGGTTTTTTATCGATCAAATGATAGCTTTCTAATAACTGCTCGCCCAATACATTGACCATCACTGCCTCACTCAATAAACGGACTTTTTTACTTAATGGCCAACCACATATTCCCCGAATATGGGCATCAAATTGACTCATCGAGCATGCTTCAATGGAGTAATGTCCCGAGTTGTGAGGTCGTGGTGCTAATTCATTCACATATAAACCACCAGTTTTTGTTAAAAACATTTCAATGCAAAGTACGCCAGATAAGCTCATTCCTTCAGCGATGACTCGAGCAATCCGCTCTGCTTCTTCAACAACCTCATCAGCGATTGCTGCTGGTGCAATCGTTTCATGTAAAATGTTGTTACGGTGGATATTTTCGACCACTGGAAATGTACTATAATCCCCTTGTCCGTTTCCAGCAACTAAGATCGAGATTTCTTTTTCAAAGGGAATCCATGCTTCCAATACACAGGTCCCTTCCCTTAGTAAATCCATTGCTGGCGCAAGGTCTGCCCGACTTTTCAAGACGTATTGTCCCTTGCCGTCATATCCACCTCGTGTCGTTTTCAACACACAAGGATAACCAATACCATCAATGGCATCTTGAATATCGGTTGGACTTACAATTGTCGCATAAGGGGCAATAACGATATTATTCGTTTCTAAAAAAGATTTTTCTAAAAGACGATCTTGGGTGATCGCTAATAAATCAGTTCCTTGAGGAATAAACGACATAGAGGAAATGGCATTTAATGCTTCCACACTGACGTTTTCAAATTCATACGTGATAACATCTGTTCGTCTAGCAAGTTCTTCCAATGCAAAAGTATCATCGTATGTTCCTTGAATATACCAATCAGCTACTTGAGCTGCTGGACAATTCGTTACAGGATCAAGAACCCCGACTTTAAAGCCCATTTCTTTTGCACTGATCGCCATCATCAGTCCTAATTGTCCGCCACCGACAATTCCGATCGTTGATCCAGGCAACAAAGGTTTAACCAAGTTGATCACTACTTTCTATCACAGTTTCAGCTAACATTAACCGTCTTTTCGCTAACTTAGCCTCCAACTTTAAATCATACATTGAAAGCATCTCAACCGCAAGTAGTCCAGCGTTAATTGCCCCCGCTTTTCCAATCGCCGTCGTTGCCACAGGAACACCACCAGGCATCTGGACAATAGATAATAGCGAATCTAATCCGTTCAATGTTCGTGTTTGTACCGGAACGCCAATTACTGGTAAGGTTGTTTGAGAAGCCACCATTCCTGGCAGATGAGCGGCTCCACCTGCTCCAGCAATGATTACTTTGATTCCCCTTGCTCGTGCTTCTTTGGCATACTGAAACATCAGATCAGGTGTACGATGCGCAGAGACGACTTTCTTTTCATAAGCCACCTCAAACTCTTCTAGAATCTCGCAAGTATTTTTCATCGTTTCCCAATCAGATGTACTCCCCATAATTACCGCAACCTTGATTGTCATACATTTCTCCTTTCTCTACTTTCACATTCATATTTTAGCAATCGATTTTTTTGATGTCAAAGAATTTTCGAATATTATAAAGATTTTCAGCTTTAATGTTCGGTATTTATATCAGCAAAAAAACGAGAGTGAGACAATCGTTCTTTCTCAAAAAGAAAATAAGTTCGATTTTGATGTTTATTGTCAAAATCGAA
>ERZ773115.42-NODE-42-length-140313-cov-9.228821_pt1 | contig 140313 bp, 139 predicted proteins | sample MGYA00511116_ERZ773115 | MGnify/ENA primary metagenome ERZ773115 (study PRJEB29015, sample SAMEA2737869) | human gut metagenome | biome: human gut; feature: human-associated habitat; material: faeces | place: China | collected 2012 ... | reverse complement strand
TGCGCTTTATCTCTCGCTTCGCTCGGTGCTTGGGGGCAGCTTTGCTCATTCCTCACTCCTCATTCCTCACTCCTCACTTAAACTCCCCTCCCCCCTTGATTTTTCCCGTAATATGTAGTATAATAAATGAAATAGTGCATAATAACAGAAAAATTCTTACAGAGAGGATCTTTATAAAATGGAAATAATCAATAAGTCCGATGAAAAACTCCTTGCAGAATATGAACAGTTCGCAAGCACCAGCAAATACGGCAATTTCATGCAATCCCTCAAATGGCCGAAGGTAAAGGACAACTGGGGCTGGGACGCTGTTATCTCCCGTGACGCTGACGGCAATATCCGTGGAACTTGCCTTATCATAATCAAAAAAGTGCCTATTTTCGGTGTTACTTTTATGTATGCCCCTCATGGTCCTGTTTGCGATTGGTCTGATAAAGAGGTCATGACCGACCTTTTCGAAGGCGTAAAAGTGCTTGCAAAGAAATACAAATGCTACCAGTTTATGTGGGATCCTTGTTTCGAGGAGGACGACGACAAGTGTACAAAGCTTATCGAGGACATGGGCTTCAAGCACATACACAAGGCGGCTGAGCTGACCACTATTCAGGCTCGTAATAACTATATGCTCAGAAATATCGAGGGCAAGACCCCTGACGAGGTCATGGCGACTTTCAAGCCTGACTGGAGAAACCGTATCAGAAAAGCCCCTAGAAAGGGCGTTTACTGCAAGGCTTGCGGCACTGAGGCTCTTGACGATTTTTACCCTCTCATGCAGGCAACAGGTATCAGAGATGGCTTCTCTATCCGTTCAAAGGAGTATTTTGTAAAAATGCTCAATGGTCTTGGTCCTGAACACTGCCGACTTTTCATGTGCTATGTTGACGAGGACGGCAAGCAGATACCGTTGTCAGGTGCAGTAACAACACAGTATGCAGGCAAGACCTGCTATGTTTACGGTGCTTCCGCAAACCACCACAGAAACCTCTACCCTAACTATCTCATGCAGTGGACGATGATAAACTGGGCTTTGGAGGGCAAAAACTATATCTATGATTTTCAGGGCATACCATTCTACAACGATGAAACAAACCCTAACTACGGCGTATACAAGTTCAAAAAGGGTTTTAACGGCGAGGTCGTTACCTATGAGGGTGAATTTTTCTACATTTTCAAGCCTTTCATGAAGAAAGTCGTAGACTTCTGCGAAAAGATAGTTATGGATAGACACGAACGCAAAAGACAGAAGCTTCTCAAAAACAGAAATAAGGATATGCAGTAGACGGCAATAGATTAAATTTAAAAATTTTTGAACAGTTTATACATTTTTACCCATTCTTTACACAGACAACATTTGATTTTTACTTATATGTGATATGATTTACAAAGAGGTGAGCAAGGTGCATAAAGGCGTTATAAGGACCTTGTGGCTCATTGCCGCATTGAGTCTTGTGCTGAGTTATGCTGTGATGTGCATTGCGTGGCTTTCAAAGGGCTGTCGCTATGGAGCACAGTTTTGCATAAACGTCTTTATGAGAGCGCTTCCTCTTTGTCTTATATTCCTGTGTATTGTCGAGCTTGCAGGGCTTTTCATATGGGTCTTCAAAATAAAAAAGCTCGAAAGGCTCTACGCTAAAAAGGGCGGCTGTGACGAATATTTTGAGCTTCTTGAAAAATATCTTCTCAGGCAGAACAAAGATAAGGGTCACGGGCTTTTGAAGCTTGCCGCTGTTTACATTTCAGAAAAACGCTTTGAAAACTGTTTTCTCACACTTGACCGTATAGCTTTTGATAAGCTTATCCCCTCAGATCAGAACAAGTATTTTGAACTGCTTCTTTACGGCAGGCTCATGTCAGGAGATATTTCTCAGGCAAACGAGATATTTGTTTCGGCAGAGCATTACTTCAAGCGTGGTCTTCTCGATAAACGCAATGGGCAAATGCTTTTCACACTTGGTCTGCTGGAATATTTCAACGAACGCTTTGAAGCGGCGGTGAAGTTTTTTGACAGCGCAGAGAAAAGCCGTGACGCTGACAAGACGCTTCGGTGCAACTGTGAGCTTTACAAGGGCGAGTGTTTTCTCGCTCAGGGTGATGTGAGATCGGCAAAGGCTTCGGCTGAAAAAAGTGCGGCGCTCGTTAGTGACGATAAGCAGGAAGCACAGCTTGGAAAGCTGATGACACAGGTAGAAAAAGCTTACATCAGAACAAAAGAAAAGTCTGCTGATACGAAAGCAGACAACACCACGGAAGGAGGATATGCCTTTTAAGGCATAGAAACAAGTATGATAATAAACGCACTCAGAGGCTTTTGCATGGCTCTTGCGGACAGCGTCCCTGGAGTTTCGGGAGGAACTATAGCATTCCTGCTGGGTTTTTATGACAGCTTCATAAATTCCCTTAACGACATAATGGGACGTGACAATGCAAAGCGTAAAAAAGCATTTTTCTTTCTTATAAAGCTTGGCGTGGGCTGGGTGATCGGTATGCTTCTTGCAGTAAGCGTTCTTGCCAACGTGTTTGAAAGCGGAATCTACAAGGTAAGCTCGCTGTTTCTGGGCTTTATCATTCTGGCGATACCGGTCATGATAATGGAAGAAAAAGAGAGCATTAAGGGCAAATATTACAACATCATATGGGCTGTTATCGGCATTGCTATCGTTGTGGGCATTTCCCTTATAAATCCCTCCGGCAGCGGTGCTGACGTTTCTCACATGAATATAGGCACAGTGATATTCGTTGTTCTTGCAGGAATGTGCGCAATATCTGCAATGGTGCTTCCCGGCATTTCAGGCTCCACCATACTTCTCACATTCGGTCTTTATATGCCTGTTATCACGGGAATAAAAGAGTTCCTTCATCTGAATTTCGAGTATTTCGGACTTCTCTGCTCTTTGGGTATCGGCATTATCCTCGGCGTTTTCGTTACTCTCAGGCTTATCAAAAAGGCTCTTGAAAAGTTCAGAAGCCAGACTATCTACTGCGTTATCGGCATGATGATAGGCTCACTGTACGCCATAGTTATAGGTCCTACAACGCTTAAAGAGCCTAAAGACCCTATGTCCTTCAGCACATTCAGCATCGTATTTTTTATCATCGGTGCAGCGATAGTGTTCGGTATTCAGGTAGCAAAGAGCGTGTATGACAAGAAACAGCTTGCAAAGGCTGAAGAAAAGATAGAAGAAGAATAGATATTATATCAAAACGAACGAATATATAAAAAGGCTCAATTTCTGCATCATGGAAATTGAGCCTTTTGCTGCAAATAACGTAAGTACACTTTTTTCTGAACACATATTGTATGGCCTATATGCCCACCTAGCAAATTCATATTCTTGTGATTATATAAAAACTACCGCCCCTACTGTCCCCTTTTGCTGTTCATTCTTCCAAAATCAGCATTTTATACAATTGAACGCCTTGACAATTATGCAACTATACCATATAATAAAATTAGGCAAATGCAATATCCTGTATTATATTCCAAACATAATATGACAGCTATTGCAGAAATAGCATATCAGCGTCTATGATTTCTACAAATCATACGCCTGCCCTATGTAAAAAGTGTTTAAATTTTAGGGGCGTTTGGCATTTTTTCTTGCAAAAATTGTCGGCTTGTGGTATAATTATCAGGAGCAGGGGCGTGCTATTCCCCAAATGTGTGAAAACTATCCTTATTTCTCAAACGTTTTCGCCAATACAGTAATAAAGGTGCAGAGCGCAAAGCTCGACTTGAAAGTATATAGGAGGTAAAGATTTATGGCAAATAGTGCTGTAGAAAAAACAATTTCCACGCAGGAACTTAAAGAAAAGCTTCTTGACGTTCTTCACAACGATTTCCAGACAACACCTGAGGACGCTTCCGATCAGCAGGTATACGAGGCTCTTTCTAAGATCGTTGTAGGCATTCTTAAAGCTAAGAGAAGAAAGTTCACTGTTAAAACTCAGTCTGAGGGCAAGAAGAAGGTCTACTATCTTTCAATGGAATTTCTTATGGGAAGAAGCCTTAAGACTTCTCTTTATAACCTTGAAATGCAGAAGCAGGCTACAAAGGTCCTTAAGGACATGGGCATTTCTATAAACGGCATTTACGAGTGTGAGCCTGACGCAGGTCTTGGCAACGGCGGTCTTGGAAGACTTGCTGCCTGCTATCTTGACGCTCTTGCTGCCGATGGCTATCATGCTACAGGCTATTCTATCTGCTATGAATACGGTATCTTCAAGCAGAAGCTGGAGGACGGCTGGCAGACCGAGCTTCCTGACAACTGGCTCCCGGGCGGCTCTGTATGGCTCGTTCCTGTTCCGTCAAAGGCTGTCGAGGTTCGTTTTGACGGCGAGCTTAAGGAATACTGGGACAATCAGTATCACTGCGTAACTCACGAGAACTACACATCAGTTATGGCTGTTCCATACGATCTGTTCGTATCAGGCTACAACAGCGAAGCAGTTTCAAAGCTCAGACTTTGGAAAGCTGAAATGGCTGACTTTGATATGTCAATGTTCAATCAGGGCGACTATCAGAAGGCCCTTAGCAAGAACATCATTTCACAGGCTATCACAAAGGTGCTTTATCCTAACGACAACCACGCAGAGGGCAAGTCACTCAGACTTAGACAGCAGTATTTCCTTTGCGCTGCTTCTATCGGCGATATCGTAAACCAGCACATGAGCGTTTACGGCACACTTGACAATCTCCATGAAAAGGTAGCTATCCACATCAACGATACTCACCCGACACTTGCTATCCCAGAGCTTATGAGAGTTCTTCTTGATGATTGCGGATATTCATGGGACAAGGCTTGGCACATCGTTACGAACACATTTGCATACACAAACCACACTGTAATGCCTGAGGCTTTGGAGAAGTGGGACTGCAACCTCCTCAAGAGCGTTTGCCCTAGAATCTTCTCTATCATTATCGAGATAAACGAGCGTTACTGCAAGGATCTTTGGGAGAGATACAAGGATCAGGCTAAGGTTTCACATATGTCTATCGTTGAGGACAACAAGGTGAAAATGGCTACACTTTGCGTACACGCTTGCCACAGCGTAAACGGCGTTGCAAAGATACACTCTGAGATCATCAAGAAAGAAACATTCAAGGACGAGTATCTTGACACACCAACAAAGTTCAAGAACGTTACAAACGGTATCGCATACAGAAGATGGCTTTATCAGTCTAACGAGGGTCTGACAGATCTTCTTTGCGAGAAGATAGGCGACGGCTTCCTCAAGAATGCCGCTGAGCTGTCTAAGCTTGCTGTATTTAAGGACGACAAGGACGTTCTTGACAGACTTGCAAAAATCAAGCTTGACAACAAGAAGAGTTTTGCAAAGTATGTAAAGAATCAGTATGGCGTTGTTCTCAACACTGATTCTATCTTCGACGTTCAGGTAAAGAGACTGCACGAATACAAGAGACAGCAGCTCAACGCTTTGAACATCATAGCACAGTACAATTACCTCAAGGCTAATCCAAACGCTGATTTTGTACCAAAGACATATATCTTTGCTGCAAAGGCTGCTCCTGGCTACTACATGGCAAAGCAGATCATCAAGCTTATCTGGAACATTTCTCAGGAGCTGAAAAAGGACAAGAAGCTCAACGAGAAGCTCAACGTTATCTTCCTCGAGGACTACAACGTATCACTTTCTGAGATACTCATGCCAGCGGCAAACATCTCTGAGCAGATCTCACTTGCTGGTACAGAGGCTTCAGGTACAGGTAACATGAAGCTTATGATAAACGGTGCTATCACACTTGGTACTCTTGACGGAGCAAACGTTGAGATACACGAGCAGGTAGGCGACGACAACATCATCATCTTCGGTATGAACGTTGACGAGGTAAACGCTTGCAAGTCAGGCTACAAGCCTATGGACATCTACAACTCCAACGCAGTTGTTAAGCAGGCTATCGACACACTTCAGTACGGCATCAACGGACAGCAGTTCAACGAGATCGCTGACAGCCTGAAGAACTCTGACCCATACATGGCTCTCAAGGACTTCGATTCTTACCAGAAGGCACAGGCTTACGCTTCTGAGTGCTACAAGGATCAGACAAAGTGGCAGAAGATGAGCCTTGCAAACATTGCAGGTGCAGGCATTTTCTCCGCAGACCGTTCTGTTGAGGACTACGCTAGAGATATTTGGGGTCTTTCAAAGTAATTTATTAATACAAAAAATTATCGGACAGTTGCTTGGTGCGGCTGTCCGATTTTTTGTACATATATGCAATTCATGAAACGATAAATTTGTAAGACCACAAGATGAGTGAAAGGAACGGGACGCAGAGAGCGTCGTCCCCCACATGGTTCGAGCGATGTTTATACAATATGAAAATCAACATAAATAGTGACGTGCGAGAAAAGCGGGCTGTCGAGGGCGCCAGCCCCTACATTTTTTTAACACACAAAAAAAGGACGGCTTTTCTTCACCGTCCTTTTGATTTCTAATTTAGTCCTCGTCAGCAAGTGCAAAATCTATCTTGCCCGAGTTTACATTTGCGTTTATCACCTTTACTCTGATAGGGTCGCCCACACGATATTCCATTCCGTTTGTGAGGTTTTTCAGGCTCACCATATCGTCGCAGACATACTCACCGTCAGGCATATTGTCCGTGTGAAGCAGTCCCTCGCAGGTGTCAGGAAGTGCAATAAAAAGACCGAACTCAACGGCTGAAACCACTGTTCCCTGAAACTCATCACCGATATGAGCGTTCATATACTCAGCCTTGTAGCAATCCTCACAGCTTCGCTCCACCTGCATTGCGGTAAGCTCCGTCTTTGTGGACTGGTCGGCTGAGGCATAAACGAATTTGTTGAACTTTGTGGCGCACTCCTCTGCACTGCTGCCACTGAGAAAAGCTGACATTATTCTATGGATAGTCAGGTCAGGGTAACGTCTGATAGGTGAAGTGAAGTGGGCATAATCCTCCAGTGCAAGTCCGAAGTGACCCACAGGCTCGGTGGAATATCTTGCCTTTGACATACTTCTCAGTACGATATTGTTCATGATAAGGTCTATATCAGTACCCTTTGCGGCTTTGAGTATCTCAGACATATCCCCAGGGCAAGCCTTTTCGCCCAGCTTATACTGGACGTTGAGCTTGACAAGGGCTTCTCTAAGGGATTCAAGCTTCTCGTCTGACGGCTCTTCGTGGATACGATAAACGAACGGCAGGTTATTATCCATGCCAAATCTTGCAGCACACTCGTTTGCAACGAGCATGAAGTCCTCTATTATCTCCTCGCTTCTTCCACGGGTACGCCTCTCAACGCCCACGCAGATATCCTCGTCATTGATGATAAGCTTGCTCTCAGAGGTTTCAAGCTCAGGACAGCCACGGTTTTTCTTGTTTTTATACAAAATATCCGCAAGCTCCTTTATAATAGGAAGCTGACCTGAAACTTCGGCATATTTTTCTTTAAGTTCCGCATCGTCACTGCCTGCCAAAAGTGAATTTATCTCGGAATAAACGCCCTTTACACGGGAACGGATAACAGTTTTTGCAAACTTATACTCGGTGATATTGCCCTGCTTGTCAAGTTCACAAAGACATGAGAACGCAAGTCTGTCCTCCTGCGGATTAAGAGAGCAGATGCCATTTGAAAGCTCCTTAGGGAGCATTGGGATAACTCGGTTTGCGTAATAAACGCTTGTGCCACGCTTGAAAGCTTCGTTATCCAGCTGTGACTTTGGCTGAACATAGTGGGAAACGTCGGCAATGTGAACACCAAGGAGATAACCTGTTTTGGTTCGTTCAACAGAAATTGCGTCGTCGATATCCTTTGTATCTGCGCCGTCAATGGTGAATATCGGCTTGTCACGGAGGTCAAGGCGGCCCGGTATCTCCTCTTTTATCCTGGAATAATCGGACACTTCCCTAGCCTCATAGATGACCTCGCTTGGGAAAACAGGGGTCAGACCATTGACCTCAAGGACGCTCATTGCGCAGGCAGAGGCTTTCATGGAACTTCCATAGCTTGAAACTATCTCGCAGACGTGTTCAGAGTGCCTGTTTCCACGCTTTGTGACCTGCGCCACCACCTTATCGCCCTCGTGAAGCTCAAGCCTCATAGGGTTCTCAAAGGTCATTGCATATTTTGACAGCATATCAGGAACGATTTTCAGCACGCCGAACTCGCTCACAAGCTCTCCTGTGAACTTAGCAAAATTCTCCTCCACAATGCTCATGACCTCGCCCTCGGTACAAGCACCCTCGCCCTTGAACGTCCTCACAAGGACGATATCGTGTGGCATTGCGCCTTTGAGGTACTTGCCCACAACAAAAATTTCCTCGTCAGTGTCAAGATTTTTCACAAAGCCGTAGGTCTTATTGAGCCTTACCACCTCGCACTTGACAAATTTCTTAGGGTCAACGAGCCTTATGCCGAATTTGTCTTCCATTATCTCGCCGTTTTTCTTCATTTTGTCAACAGCTTTTGTAAATTTTTCAAACTCAAAGCCCTTTCCTCTGCATGATCTCAGCAATTCTTTGAAAGTCAGCGGCTTTTTGCCTGCTTTTTTTAACTTTGAATATATTATTTTTCTGTAATCTAACTTCATAAATTTCCTTTCTTTTTACTTATATTCCAACGCTATGTATTCATCTCTGAACACAAAGCCCATTTTCTGTGCTATTGAAAGCGAGGTGAGATTTCGTGCGTCCCAGTGAGGTGTAAGCCCACGGCGTACACATTCCAGCAAAAACGCCGCCGCAGTTATCTGTGCAAGACCTTTCAGACGGTATTCTTTACGGGTTGAAACTTCTATCTCAACGCCTTTATCGTAGTATGAGAACGCAGAAGTTCCGCTGACTATCCTGCCATTATCAGTGAGCACATATCCGAAGCCATGGGCTGAAAAGTCCGCAAAGTCTTTAAAATTGCACACAAAGGACTCCGACCACTGCTCTGCCAAGGCTTTCTTATAAAGTTCTTCATCTATCATTGACAGTTTAAGCTGTCCCATATTTTGTACTCTTGATAATGTTTCACGCAGTTTGTCGGTATCAAAGTCGTTTTCAGGCGGACAGGTGTGATATCTTTTGACTATTTTAAGCTGTCCGTCGCAGGCACACAAGGCTTTTGCAAGCTCCTCGCTGTCAGGAACTATGACTGCGTTTTTGTTATCGCTGCAAAATTTGAGCATATCAGCCCCAAAGCTTTTATCCCCTGCGGCAAAATAAAAGTCGCCGCAGCATATGACCGCCGCCGTGGGTGCGGTTGTATCGTCGCAAAAGGCAGTGCCGAAAACGCCGTCAAAATAGGAGAACATCAGCGAGTCGTAAAACCCCGCAAAAAGCGGTCTTATCTTATTCTTTACATCGTCTGCACATTTCATTACATTCTTTTCCCCATTCTTACTTTCTGCAAAGAAAAAGCCCTGCACGGAGCAGGGCGGGCAATTATTTCTTGATCTGATAAATAATATTTACAGCAAGAGTTATCACGAATATCAGTATCGCACTTATCCTTGTCAGTCTGTTAAGCTTAGCGTCCTTGGTGTTTGAACCGTTCTTTCCATAGAAAGAATCGTTATATCCACCGCCGATAGCAGATGTAAGACCCTGCTCTTTGGTGTCCTGCGCAAGAACTACAAGTATGATAACGAGGCTGGCTACGATCAGCAGTGCGCCTGCAACGATCTCAATTACGCTCATTTTTGTTCCTCCAAAACATAATTATACATTTTAATATATTATAGCACACATCTTCTCAGATTGCAAGGGGTTTTCAGAATTTTTTCAATTCTTTTTCTTTTTGTCGGTGCTTTCAGCCTTTGAGGTGGTATCTTTCTGCTTCTCCACCTGCTGGATAACTGTGACGTTTGACACGTCAAGACGTTTTTTCAGAAGCTCTGTGACAGTTTTGAGCTGTTCATCGGTAAGAGCCTTGTTCTCATATAGCACCACTGTTACGCCATTAACTGTTGTGGGCGAGCCTACTGCATGGCTGCTCATGTGACCGCCTGCCGCACCTGTTATGTTTGGATAAACGATAGCAAGCTCCTCGGCGATATCGCTCATGTCTATATCATAGCTCTGATAGCTGTCAAGCTGTGCCTTCAGATTTTCATTCTCGGCTTTAAGGTCGTCGTTTTCTTTCTGCGCAAGCACCTGTGCCACCTTGTTCTGTGTTTCCTCATCGTCGGCATTCTTTTCAAGCATCTTTTCGACCTCGTCAGCGGTAACACCGCTTTCCACCTCGGTCTGTGTTATCACAAGCTTATAATCTCCCAAACCGAAAGCTTTCAGCTCGCTTTGAAGTGCCTTTGTATCGGCAGTGCTTATCTTCTTGCCAAGAAGTGCCACTTCTATCATACGTTTATCGGTATCTATTGTTTTCTGCACTATCTGAGTGCCGTCAAAGTCAAAATTCTCGGTGATAAACTTCTCTGCACTGCTGTTATCCATTGTCTTTTTCACAATATCATAGCCAAGATAAATACTAGGCAGCATGGTAATAACTGTGATAAAAGCGATATTTCTGTGTATCTTTTTCAAAGCCTTCGGGGAAATATCGTTGCCGTGAGGCAGCCTTAAAAGCTTCAGCACAACGATAGCCGCAAGACAGATGAAAAAGCTGTTTATGAAAAAGAGATACAATGCTCCGCCGAAATAGTCAAGGCGGTGTCTTGCCAGTCCATAGCCTGCGGTACAAAGCGGCGGCATAAGTGCTGTTGCGATAGCCACGCCTGGGATAACGTTGCTTTTCTCCTTACGGGTCTGACCTATTATGCCGGCAAGTCCGCCAAAAAGGGCAATAAGAACGTCCCACGCTGTAGGTGTGGTTCGGGCGAGAAGCTCGGAGGAGGCTGTGGTGATAGGTGAGACAGTAAAGTAAATAGTCGAGGTGATAAGGCAAATGACCACCTGTATGCCAAGCCTTATGGCCGCACCCTTTGAAAGGGTCAGGTCATTTGTGGCGATTCCGTAGCCTATGGCTGTTATACCGCCCATAAGAGGCGAGATGAGCATAGCACCGATTATAACGGCGGTGGAGTTCATATTCAGACCTATGGAAGCTATAAGTATGGCAAGCATAAGGATACACATATTAGTACCCTGAAGCTTTGCGCCAGATATTATGGTATTATGTATCTCATCAGGGTCAGCCATATCCCAGCGCAGACTGAACATATTTCTAAGCCCTTGTATAAATCTGCCTTCCTGTAATTTCAAATCTCAGACCTCCCCTGCTTATTTTACTGCACCCCATGCGATGTTCTGCAAACGCCTTGCAGAATCGGTAGTGCCTGCGCCTGTCTGCTGGATAAAATATAGTATGCAGAGCTGTTCTTTTGGGTCAAGGCTGAAATAACAGCCCATCCAGCCGTCCCAGCCGAAAGAGCCTTCTGACTGGATAAGTCCTGCGGCGGAAGGGTCGTCAAGGATACGCATGAAGTTACCGTAGCCGTGACCCTTTGTGCTGTCCCAGTTAAGGGTCTTGCGCTGTTCAGGTGTAAGACCGTTTCTTGTCATGAAATCGACCGTGTTTCTGCCGAGTATTCTCACGCCGTTAAGCTCGCCCTTGTTCATAAGCATTTTGGCAAACTTTGCATAGTCCTCTGCAGTGGAAACAAGACCCGCTCCGCCCGACTCAAAGGCAGGAGGTACGGTATAGTCAGTAAGGCAAAGGTGGAAGTGAGTGAAAGGCTCGTTTCCGCCATTTTTGTATTCATAGCACTGGGCAAGTCGGCTGTACTTTTCCGCCGGGATATAGAAGCCTGTATCGTTCATACCGAGGGGTTCAAAGATCTCTTTCCTAAGAAAATCTCCGAACTTCATGCCAGAAACCACCTCGATAACAGCACCCATGATGTCAGCAGATGCACCGTACATCCACTTTTCTCCAGGGGTGAACATAAGAGGACGCTTGCCCATTTCCTTTGCGAAGCTCACAGTATCCAGAAGCTTTTCGCCCTTGAGATATTTTTCAGACTGCTCGCCCCAAAGCGCACCCATTTTCTGACCTGCAGGAGTGCCGTCAGGATAAGGGATACCGGAAGTCATTGTGAGAAGGTCACCGATAGTGATGTCCCTGTCAGCAGGACGCTCGCCGTTCTCATCAAGAACCACAGGATCGGAAAACTCAGGGATAAACCACTTGAGCAGGTGGCGGGTATCGATAATGCCACGCTCAATGAGTATCATGGCTGCTGCGGCGGTGATAGGCTTTGACATAGAGAAGAGCCTGAAAATATTATCAGTTTTCATGGGGATATTCTTTTCTTTGTCAGCAAGGCCGAAACTTTTGAGATAAACGGTTTCGCCCTTGTGGATAACGCTGAGAACTGAGCCTGAGAAAACACCCTTGGTTATCTCTTTTTGTGCAACAGCGTCGAGATATTTAAAATTTTCGTACATGATAGACCTCCGTGTTATGATGTTTGATATATAGGATTATAACACAGTTCGGGTGGAAATGCAAGATTTTGTGTGGCAACAAAAAGCCATGACGGGAAATGCCCGTCACGGCGGGCATCAAACCCCTCCCAGCGTATCATACCTATGGGCGGGAGCGAAAAAATCCGCTACCATAAATGATAGCGGATTGGGTGCAGGGACACGTCCCCTACTTTGTAAAGTTTACAAACAAACTTATTGAGCGGGACTGAAGTTTGATAACAAAAAAGCCATGACGGGAAATGCCCGTCACGGCGAGCATCAAACCCCTCCCAGCGTATCATACCTATGGACGGGAGCAAAAAAATCCGCTACCATAAATGATAGCGGAATTAGGTGCAGGGGCACGCCCCAACTTGTGCTATCCCAGCGGAAAAACTTAATGGGCGGCAATAGAAAAATCCGCCACCATAAATGATAGCGGATTTGGGTGCAGGGACACGTCCCTGCTGGCGGAGATGGAGAGATTAAATACACCACTTTACACCGCTTTTTATTGCTTTATAAAATTGTTTGTAAACCACGCATTTACGTCATTTAAGCCATTTCATTTGTCCCACATTTAACAAGCATATATTTACAATTCAGCTTTATCGTGTATAATTCGTGTACGCAAAACGTCAAGCATTGAGATGTACTACCTGTGCTGAAACGGCATATTTAGGCGTTTTTAGAGTGGGTATAACTTTTTTGAAGTCTGGCGGGGCTAACTTTAAAAAAGTTGTATACAATAATGTTTTATCCATAATTCTCTTTTCTTTTCGTTAATGCACCTGCAACGATAGTTTAGTCGCATAAAATTGTATAATTTAAATCAATTTTAAAATTGGCAATTGTGCAAATGCACAAAAATGATGTTGTAAAACGATAAAAAAGTACTCAAATAGGTAAAACTATGGTATAATGAAGACAAATGAAGAAAGTGTAAGGTGACTATTATGACTTTTACAAGTACGAATTTTGCTGTTAACTTTTCGCCTATTTCGGATATAAAGAAGAAGTTCATTAATAATGCCAATTTAGAAGATCAATTTGCTGACCCAACCATATTACCCATTCCAGACAACGCACCCGATGATATACCGAGAATAGTTTGTCAATCCAAAAACGGTCATTCAAATCTAACGATTACAAAATGCTCTCTTTCGCTGTCCACAATGTATGATAATTCATATTTAAATGATTGGTCTTTATGCCGTAGTTATCTTTCAAACAAAATACACTTGCTGCTTGATATTTTAGACAAATTAGAATGTGACTTCAAGTTTTCAGGTTTGGTGACACAAATTATTTGTGAGCCCAGCGAAGATAACGCAACTAATGAACTGTTACACAAATTTTCAAAAGTAAAATCAAATTATAACATCTATGACTATAGCCAACGTTTTACAATTATCAAAGATGAAAAATATTTTGTTAATTTAGAAATCAATAATATAAGAGTGTTTAATGGAGCCACGCAGAATCTTACAACTGCTGGTTTCTTAAAAGATGAAAAAGGAAATAAAATATGTATCGTATCAGATGTAAATGACAGATATGACTTTAATTATAATGTTGATTTCAAATCAGACAGTAATAAAATTAACAAATTATTAGATCTTACCGATAAATGTATATCTAACATTGATACGTTAGTAAAAAATGCGGAGGTGACATTATGATTTTCCTTGATGGTGTAAAAATTGGTCTAACCACAACCATAATGGCTATAACTAGTCCGTCTATCAGCACGACTCCAATTTACGAGCACCCACCTGTAATTGTTGCACAAAAAATTGAAAGTCCATTGGGCGGTGATTATAATATGACTTATAGTAGGAATATTCAAAATCAATACCTTGCTAATAATAACACAAAAAATAAATTGCTAAATCTATTTGGTGATACAAGATCATTGACCGCAGAAGAACATGAAATATACAAAAAGATATTGCATCAAGGTGCAAAGAAAATGGCATTGAAAGTTTGGTAATTCGGTATGCTTGAAGAATTTATTGATTTCTGCGCTGAAACATTTCCATCAATATCACCATATAAAATCGAAAGCTTAAAAAATGCTGTTGAACAGTTTAAGCAAAATGGTCATTTTTTTGAATGTTGTTTACCCACTCCTTTGGGTTATTATGCACAAGGGGATATTTTTACTGATTTGCCGTTCTCATTTGTAGATTCAAAAGGTGATTATAATATCATAAAAAGACATGGTATTCTGCTTTCGAACACTTGTGATGCATCTCGCAATGATACATTGATTTTCGCTGCACTACAACCAATTGAGTTAACGAAAGATTCTCCTCAAATGAGAAATGACTTAAAAAATAACAAGTTAACACAGTTTATGTATATTCCGCGTGAAGAATTAAAAGACAAAGCTATTGATTTTGGTTTAATAAACTCATTCCCTAGAGAATTAATAGTAAATGGGTGTTCTGCAAATAAAACTAAAAAAATATGCTCACTTAACGATTATGGCTTTTATATATTACTCACCAAACTCACTATTTTTTTTGCAAGAAGACAAGACGAAGAAACGGAAAGAGATAGGAGAATTGGAATACATATGTAAATGAACAGCACCGCTAAATTATAAACCTAAATTACTAATTGAGAAAATTCTAATAAACTATCCAAAAGCTCCAAAAAATATACCATTTTTTATGATTTGCAAACAAAAACAGCCGACAAGGAATAATCCCTGTCGGCTGTCTTACTACCTACTTGATTTTAATTTTCTGCCCCACATAAATGAGATTAGCGTTCTTGATACCATTGTCCTTGACAAGCTTCGCAACAGTAGTCCTGTAACGCCGTGCGATGCCTGAGAGCGTATCACCACGTTTCACCGTATAAGTCACTGTCTTTTTTGCTGTGCTTGCAGACGGCTTTGTGGTCGGGCTGACAGCCTGTTTCTTAAAGCCATTCAGCCCTGCTGCTTTTATCTTTGCAGGATAGTCCACATAGCAGATATCCATATCAACATTGCCGCTGATACCGCTGACTCTTCCAGTGGAGCTGTACTGCCACATACCATGAGTGCCGCCGTAGTTGCAACGTGAGCCGTACTCAGCGACCCACAAAGCATATCTCTTGGCAACAGAGGCAGATATGTACTGCTGTAAAGGCGAACGGCTGATGTACAGCCCTGCCCAGTAGCCTGCGTGTTCAAGTGCATTGCAGAAAGTCTTGACAAGGCTGTTGCAAAATGCTCTGCCCTTTGCGAACTGTGAACGCTCCTCGAGGTCGAAGTATATCGGATACTCAAACGTCTTGCCCTTGATAGCGTTGATACAGGTCTGAGCCTCTGCCTTTGCTTCCACAACAGTTGCCGCATAACTGTACCAGTAAGCACCAACTTTCAGCCCTGCCGCTTTAGCAGCCTTGTAGTTTTTCTCAAAATATGGGTCTTTCTGATTAGCGTACTTGCCATAGCCTGCACGAATGATAACGAAATCGACCCCCGAAGCCTTGACCTTCTTGAAGTCAATGTTCTGCTGATACTGTGAAACGTCAATGCCCTTAAATGTCTTTGCCATAAAAATTACTTCCTTTCTAAATCTTCAATGCGGTGGTTTGCGACCTTTATCTGTTCAGCGACCACCGCATAATCCTGTTCCAGCTTATAAGTCCGTGCGATAACGGAATTGTGCTTGTCCACACGCTCGGACAGCTTGTCTATCTTGTACTCAATGAGTTTTTGGCTATCATACTGCGCCTGTTGCATAGTCTTACGACTGTTAGATGCTATGACAAGCTGACACATTACTGCCGAAGCCGCCGTTATCAGTGCAACGATAATTGCTTCCGTCACTCGCCGTCACCGCCTTTCTTTGCCGACTGCGTGCCGAAGTAGAACGATATCACCACAGTAAACACTGTGATGAACTGCTCTGCTGAAATCGTGCGTCGAAGTGCCAACACGCAGAACACCGCTGTCAAGAACAGTGTTACAATGGACTTTACATCAATGAGCTTCGCTAACTTCTGCTTCATGGTATACCTCCTTTGTGATTTCTTTGAACTGCTCCGGACTAATAACGCCTGCCTTGACAAAATCTTTGACCTTTGCCAGCGAATACACGCCCAGATCATAGAAACGTTTAATAATGCTGTAATACATCACTCGCCCTCCTCACCTATCAGCGTGCCTGTCATAGCAGCTGTGTATAGCACTTGTGCCATTATTTTGTCCTGCTCGGTCACTGTAGGTTTTTCAAAATCTTCGGTGGATAGTCCCAGCTTCTCAGCCATTTTTCTCTGTAAATCTGTCATGTTGTACCTCCTACTTCACTTAGTTTCACGATATACTCTTCTTCTGACGGCACTGGTATGCGATAACTGTCACCATTGCTGTTTTGGAACGTTATGCTACCGCCTGCCTCGACTGTTAGATTTCGCAGAAAATCATCGTCAATTAGGGTTGAAATATCGGTGATTATAGGGTTCGCCAACTCGTAATACAGGATTACACCTGACATTGCCTGCTTGAACGCGGTTACATCGGGGTAGAACGCATCGTTGACATAGATATACCCGTCAGTGTTAGCATCAGCTGTTATGCCTGTTACATTGGGTTTGTTCCACAGATTATCCTGCGTTTTTGTCGGATATTTTAAACACATGAAATTTGGTGCAATGCTATAACTTTTTGTCAATTTTTGCCCGGCTAAATGATGTGTTTTAAATGACACAGATTCACCAGCAGTCCACGTCAGCGTTCCCAAATCCACACTGTCTACGCACTGAACGTATCGTTTATTTTCATAGTCCACATAATTTCGTGCCGTTCCTGCCGACCAGCCGTAGCCAGGCAGTGCCTTGATTGCTTCGTGGATAGGGTACTCAGTCTGATAGAATGGGGAATAATCGGTAGCAGCATCGCTCTCTTCCAACTGCACGTCATAAAACGCAGTCGCTAGACCGCATAGCGACACAAAATCAGTAGTTGCTGTAAAATTAACTGTTCCCTGATATTCTGTGTTTGCCACGTAACCTACTTCTGATTTTATCAGTGAGCTATCATGTGCGTATGATGTGTTTTTCCCTGTTTGTAGTGACCAACGCAAACCGCCTTGATTAGCTGTATTTGACTTTACTTTGAATGACAATGTATATTTATTGCCGACAATAGTCGGAATATTTAGAACAGTTGTTGTTAAACCTTTTGTGTAAATAACACCATTTTCAACCTTGCTTATATTCGCTCCATGGTAAATTTTGTCGGTATAGTCAAATAAATTTTTTCCCTGTTCCACAACCTCTGTCACTCCAGCACTGACAATCTCGCCGTCAATGACCTCAGAGTGACCGCCTATTGACTTCACGCTCATCAGCTTTGCCCCCGTAGGCACAGTTTTCTGATACGCCGTTTTGCTGTCCGTTTCAAATTTGTGTGTCACACCATTGCCCAAGTCGTACAGTGCGTCCACACGTCTTTTCAGTTCCTTGTCGGTCAGCTTCACGTTAGCTATTTCAGCCGTGTTCTCAGCGATTTTCCCGACAGCCGTCACGTAATCTTCAGGCAAACTGTCAGCTATGGATTGTGCTGTCTGTGCGGCGGTTTCAGCGGCTGTTCTGTCCTCTGCGACCTTAGCGGCATGGTCTGCCACTGTAGCCTTATCGGCTGTCACCTGTTCCGCCATATCCTGCACCGCCTGTCTGTCTGCTGCAGTGCTGTCAGCATTGGTCTTAGCGGTTTTAGCGTAGCCTGCTGTTATGTTCTTGTCGGCTGTGGTCTGCTGTGCTGCCGTTGATGCTTGCGCTGCGGATACCTTGGCACTATTCTGAGATTTGACTGCTTCGGCACGTGCGGTTTCTGCACCCTGCATGGCGGTTTCTGCCTGTGTGGCGGACGTTTCAGCCGCTGTCTTTGCGGTTTCAGCACGGCTTGCCGCCTGTTCTGCTTTGTCGGCTGATACTCCTGCGGTGGTAGCTGATTTCTCAGCGTTTTCTGCCGCTGTAGTAGCCGTTTCTGCGGCGGTGACGGCTGTCTGCATATCTGCGTGCGCCTGCCTGCCTATGGCGTCTATGCGGTCTAGTGCGTCCATAGCCACATCAGGCGACGGTACTGCATTATCTCCTATAGCCGCACCTATTCTCAGGCGGAATATGCGTGATTTTTTTACTAAAATATACTCATTGCCCGACAATTTTTTAGCCGCGATCTGACACGATACTGTCTGCGCTGACCGCAGTATATCAGCCGTAGGCGTCCACTGTCCGCCTGTGATATCGACCTCATACACTGTGCCGTCACCATAGTCGATAGTCAACACATAGCGGTCTGCACCGTCTATCTCCATGCCCTCAACAGACACATGACGGGCGTTTGTTTCACCGACGTAGCCCAGCAGGGCTGTGTTCAGTGTTACGTCATAATCTGCATTTAATGTTATCGTCATTTAATCACCCCTATTCTATCGCAATGTAATCCACATAGTACGTTCCTGTCGGGACATTTACTGTTGACCCATTATTAGCTCCCATGCAGACGTTCAGATAGTACGACTTTCCCGAACCACTAACGTGGGTGCAGAACGTCTTGTATGGTGTTGGTATGTCTGTCTGCCGTAGTGTTGCTATAACCTGCTTAGGCGCAAAATTCAGTCCAAGCGGTATCCTCATCAGCGCATTTGCTCCCGTCATCTTGTGTTCCACAGTGCCATAGTGTATCTTGCCGGCTCGGCTCAGTATCTCATCGATTTCCTCGCCTGCGTGTTGCATAGGATAGTCATTTTCAGTGATATCCTGTGCCAATGTCACATTTTCATCAGCCATTATCTCGCCCCCTTAAAGTTGTTCTTCAACGCTCAGACCCACCGCTGAGATATCAGCACTCAGTCCGCCGTCAAAGGTAAATCCTAAATTCGTTATCGGTATATCATAGCTGTCTGCGCCGTTGGTGTATGTCACCACGTCACCTATGTCGAAACGTGGATCGCCTAATCTGTGATACAATTCGGTGGTGTACCACGAAAATCCACCTATCCTGCGCCACAGAGATTGCAAAAGTGACTCTGTCATGTATGGGTTTTCAAATTCCAGTACACGCCCCTGTGTTGTATCTGTCACGCCTAGCGACAGCGTTACATCATCACTGACCTTGCAGATTATGCCCACTATCACATTCTGCCTTTCAGACAGCGTAGGTAGGTCTATTGTGTTGTTATCCAATGTTTTCACAGACTTGCCGTACCATTTTCGGACGTACCGCCCGAAGCGGTCAACATACCCGAACTGCCCTTGTGCAGAGGAAAGGTAGGACAACATTTGTCGCATGGTCACGTCCTTTGGCACTGAGCTGACCTTGAAATAGAAATACTTTGAGTACAACACCTTGCCGTTCTTATCTATCAACCTTCTGCCGTTCTTGTCACGCAGTAGTCGCACCTCTGTATAGTCATTGCCGTTTTGCAAGCCAAGCTGTCTGCATATGTCGTCTTCAACGGCTTTATTCCAGTTTGGCATAGGGATATGCGGTACATATGGCTTATCCGAAAAGTACAGCCTATCCGCCATTGTCAGCTGAACACTGCCGCCCGACTTTTTCGACTTCACACAGGTGAAACGCCCCATTGGTATCTTTTCGTCATTTGTATCAGATGAAGTTGCGTCCTTTGTATACAAACTGAAAACATACTCATTCCCAAGATACTTAGTTCCGTCGTCAACCAGCTCCGCCGTCACACTCTGAGAACAGACCGCTCCAAGCTCTATATCATCACTCAGAGATGTTGATTGAATGTCCGTCTGAACGTTCTGAATGCCGTCATATGCCACAGGTGCTCCGCTCTGAGCGTCCTCTATCCACATACCCCACAAGGCTTTGTAACTCTCTATCCTGCTTGTTATCTCATTGCTTGCTATGGTGTACATATGCCCTCCTAACGTTCTGCGAATGTGACAGTACAGCTCTTGTAATACTCACCACCGTCAAGTCTGACAAGCCCCTGCGGTACATAGTCGCTTGCGTTGGCAGATATAGAATAATACTTGCCATTGTGCCAAAACTCCAGCTCTGCAAAGTCGGGTCCGTCCTCGATAAGGGATTGTATCTCGGCCGAATCTGCGACAGGGAGCATTGTCCACTTGCAGGGCAGTTTGTATTTGCAGAACTTTCTTGCACCCACAAACAAACCTGTTGTATTCACTCGTCCTGAGCCTGCCGTCCACTCGTAACAGTTTACAGGGCTCCAGCTATCAGGGTCAGGGTCTGTCACCCACACGCCATTTATCTTTAGCAATGTTCCTGTCAAAATGCACTCACTCCCGTCTTACGTTTATACTGATTGTTGCTGTCCTGCATACACTTGAAAAGCACCTTGCTGTCAACTGTTCCGAAGAACACAGGGTCATAAGCTTTCAGCCAATCAAGTATAGCGTTCAGCACCCTTAACACCTCGTCAAGCTTGCCGTTATCAAGCATACCTTGCAGTTTGCTCAGAGGTGAGATCACCTCCGGGTCTGCTTTTGCGTTCCTGTTATCGCCCACCATTGCAAGGGTCGGTGCTGTCGCAAGTCCGCCTGTGGCAAGCTTTGGTATCTCAGGTATGCTTATTGTATCAAGATCAAAGCCGAAGGTTTCTCCGCCTATGCCAGGCACCCAATCAGGCACATCAAAACTCAGGCTGTTAATGCCGTCGATTATCCAGTTGACCGCACTTTCAATAGCACTGGTCATTTTGTTTACTGCACCGATAATTAGGTTTATAGGTGCTTTCACAACGCTGTAAAGCGTGTCCCACACGCCTTTGAAGATCTTCTTTACACCCTGCCAAGCCTTTTTCCAATTGCCTGTGAAAATGCTCTTGACGAACATTATAATGCCGTTGAGAATGGTCTTTACGCCTCCGAAAGCGTCTGAAAATGTCTTTTTGAACCACTTGCCTATGCCTTTGAAAACGCCCTTGACAGCGTTAAGAAGCTTTGTGAAGATCTCCTTTATCTTTGCAATACCCTCAGATACGGCATTATACAGACCTTGTATGATATATCCGCCCATTTCAGCCATGACCTTACTAGGGCTGTGAATACCAAAACAGTTCTTGAAGCCCTCAATAAATGGTGTAAGAACATGGTCATAAAGCCAAGTGCCTATGCCCTTGAAAGCGTCAACGATACCTGTGAAAAGCCCCTCAACGATATTTCCACCACAGTCCTGTATTTTCTCTGTAAAGTAGTCACGGATACTGAAAACAGCGTCCTTGATAAAGCCCCACAGCACCGATACCGCACCGCCTATAGCTGAGCCTATCGCCTTGAAAAGCTTTGTGGCAATGCCGCTCCAATCTATTGTAGAAATGAACGTCCACAGCTTTTCACCTATGCCCTGCCAATTCACAGTTTGCAGGAAGTTTATTGCCGTATCAAGCAGACCTTTCACGCCCTCAGAGATAGTCGTTCCTGCCTTGCCCCAATCAATCTCATCAAACCAGCCGTTCACAGAAGTGCCTATGGACGAGCCAAAGCCCGACCAATCAAAGGTGGTAACGAACGAATAAAGATAGTCGATGATAGCTTGCCATTTTGAAGCAAGGGTCTTGCCGATAAGCGACCAATCTGTTTTCTTGATACCGCCGTTCAAGAACTTTGCCGTACCTTTACCGAAGCCTGCCCAATCGAACTTCTTCATAAAGCGGTATCCTGCACCAAAAATAGTGTTTATGCCTCCGCCGAAGCTGTCCCCAAGACCTGTCCAATCAACGCCGTTAATAAAGCTGTTCAGACCGTCTGTAAGCTTATCCACAAAGCTATTCAGCTTTTTCTGAATACCGTCCCAGTTGATGTATGCGAAAGCTCCGTTGACCTTTTCAGCCACAAGAGAGCCAACTCCTGCCCAGTCACCCGACTTAATGGCGTCTTTCATACGCTCCGCCCAATCTGGAAGCTGAACGTTGTCGCCGTTTATGGCTGAGTAATCAATGCCACCCTCTGAACTGTCTGTATCGGACTTGCTCTGATCCGGTGCAACTCTTACAACGTCAAAGTCTGCAAGGTAAGTGTCCTGAGTTTTCTTTATCTTCTCCGCTGACTTCTGCGCCTGCTTTGTCGCCTGCAAGGACTTCTGATAGGTGGTGCCGAAAAGCTCAGAGATAAACGCCGCCACAGTTTTTGTCGCCGTTGCTACGCCCGTCATAAGCGTATTGAGATACGGCATTACTGTGTTCATTATCGGTGTGAAAGCTATGGTGAGGTTTGCTTTTATTTCGTTTAAGGACTTGGCAAATTCTTCGTTGCCTGAAACAGCGTTTGCGACAGCGGAACGTATTCCTTTCAGCAAAACAAGCACGCCTGCCATTAAGAACACTCTTTTTGCCGCAGATTTGAGCGAATGTGTAAACTTACTCAGCGGTTTTGAAGTGCTGTCGATAGTTGTTTTAAGCCTGCTGAATTTGGATTTAACTGCGTCAACAGCCTTTGAGCCTGCCGAACGCATTGTCCTAAAAGCTCCGCCGAGAGTTGACTTCACCGCCTTGCCTGCAAATGAAGCGACTTTTTTTAGTTTCTCAATAGCAGTTGTCCCTGTTTTTCCGCAGTTGCTAAATGTTTCCTCATATTCGCTAAGTTTTGTTTGAGTTTTATCTATAACTCCCTGCTGACTTATAAGCTTACTTTCAACGCCATTAAGTTCTGAAACTATCTTTGCAGCTTCTTCGTCTGAACTAGCGTTTGCAAGAGCAGCTTGTAGCTCTTTATACTTAGCCTGCAACAGGCTCATTTTTTCCGTTGCATTCTCGAGCTGAAGATTAAGCCTTTCAAATTCACTTTCAGGTATTTCAAAATCACCAAAGCTCTCTGTCGCTGTTTTAGCCGCCTCGTCAGCCTTTGCCGTAATTTGCTGAGCGATATCATCAACCTCAGCCTCTATCTTATCAGGGTCATACTCAGGATTGTAATGTATCTGCACAACTTTAGGCTTGATGTTTTCGATTTGGTCGGTGGTGTTTTTTATATGCTCATTGGCTTTATCAATTTCAGACACCACCTTTGCAGTAGCCTCCTGCATACTCTTCTGAGCGATCTCCGACGCACTGCCAAATCCCTCGTCTATGGCTTTAGTGGTCTTATCCATAGCGTTCTCAACAGCTTTCTCTGCCTGCTCTACTGGCTTTGAAAAGCCGTTCTGTATGCTTGCAGATATCTTGTCAAGCTGCTCCTGCACCTTGTTTTTTATCACAAGGTCAAGAGATATAACACCAACGCTTGCTCCGTCTGCCATTACTTATCACCTGCCTTTCCGAACATTCCCTTGAACAGCCTTTCAAAGTATCTCGCAGTTTCAAGCTTGTCCTGCTCTGTGAACGTTTCTCTTGCTTTCTGACTTCTGAACGCCGTCCACTCTGAGCGTATCTGCTTTTCATACCTGTCGAAATTTTTTATGATATCCTTGTTGTCCTCGCTCCTGATACGAACGATCTGACCCAGCGGCGTATCGTGCATAATCCCTGCAACGAGCCTGTACCAATCGCTGTAATGCAGATTTTCCTGCTCTGAGGGCAGGATATTGTACTGCTTTGCAATGGATTGTATGATAAGCTCTCGGTCATAGTCAAGATCGTACCAGCTTTCTTCAAGCTTACTCTGCGTTTTCCTGCGGAAATCGAGCCTCTGTCTTTTCTGTGTCCTCGCCTGTTACCGCTGAGATAACAAGAGTGAAAAGCTGCTGATATGCCGCCCAAGGCATATTCATTGCCTCTATCTCCTTGTAGTCCTTTGGTGCGAACGCAAGCTTGAAAACCTCGTCTATCATATCAAGGTCTTTCTTTTCAGCGTTCTTGTCGCAGATGTCAAGTATCTTCTTGACAGTTTTCTGCCTGTCGTCCACAGGGTAGACCTTGTCGCCTACTCTTATCTCAGGTGTACCTGTAAGAAGCTTGCTGTCGAGTGTATACATCTTTGCCATAGTTATTATCCTTTCTGATTTTGGGTATAAGAAAAGCACTCCGCTGTGAACGAAGTGCTTGACATTATTGTTTTGCTGTGATATAATGAACATAAAGAGAGGTACTGCGATAAGCGGTTTACCTCCGGTTGGTCAATTTAAATTATAACCGTCCTTTGGCAGAAGGGCGGTTATTTCTTTTTATTGCAGACATTGAGCACAAGCCCAATTATGTTTGTTATAAGTAGAAGTAAAGTTAAGACTTCCATAACGCTCATGTGTCGCTCACCTCCTTAGCCATGAGGCTTTTGGAGGATTATTTAAACCGCCTACCGTTATTTGCAGTACCCAAAGTTATTATATCACAGATAGTTTTTCTTGTCAAATATTGTTGTTTATGCTGCTGCCTCAGTAAACTCAGGCTTGCCGTCGGAAGCAAAGTCGAACGCAAGCGGTGCGACTGCCGTTGAATCTCCGCCGCCCCATTCTGTTACGCTGACAACGCCCTTGATAACAAGCTTTGCTCCGCTTGGGAAGTTCCACACAAGGGTTGTGGTCGCCGCCGCACCTGTTTTGAGTGCAAGGCTCTCGATGTAGTCATTGCCTGCGTCACCGACGTTTCTCTTGCCTGAGATACTGATAGTGATAGACTTACCAGTGAGCAAACGTCTTGTCCACCCCTGCTGATCAAAAGGCTTCCACTCCTCGATATTGCCGTCAATGGATACTGAAAAGCTCTCCATATCGGCAATAGTCACAAGATTGCTCTCTGTCAAGCCGTCGCCGCCTGTCTTGTCTATCTTGAACTGGTTTTCATATACGGGATAAACTCCTGTTGTGTTTGCCATACTCATTCATTCCTTTCGTAATATACTGTTGCCTCGATAACATATTCACACACGCCTCGCTCGTCCCTGCCAACAGAAACAGGCTCTTTGCATTCGAGATACTTTACCGTAAATCCGTCACCCTTATGCTGACGGATATCGGATAGGATATCAAGAACGCTTTGAGCCTTTATCTCTGCCTGCGTGGGAATATCAGTCCAATGAATAAGCACCGAGATATGTTTTTCAAGTGTTTTTGTGCAGGCTTTTCCGCCTATGCAGATACGCTGCGGCTTTGAGGTCTTTGCGTTGTACACGCCTATGCACTTGTCAAGGTTGCCGTCAATAGTGCCTGCGTACACGTCCTCGAATGTGAGGATATCGCTCAGCATATCCGCTATGTTAAGTAAAGTCATACGCCTGTCCTCTTTTTGAATTCTGCCACAAACTCATTTTTGGCAAGGTCCTTTTTACTGCCTGTGATATATGGCTCAAGCCAAGCCGCACCTGCGTTAGGGTTATTGCCTTTCTGAAAATGATACTCAGGGTGATAGTACAAACGTCTTGCCTGCGGAGAGCCTGTCACAAGGCTTGCACCGCTTTCGTCAGCGTGGACAAAGGTCTGGTTATCCTGCATATCGCCTGTATCGAACGGCATTGTCTGAGCACTTACAAGGTCTGTCCTCACCTGCTCCATAGCCACCTCAGCGGACTTCACAGCGGCGTCCTCGATAGCCTTTATCGCCTGCACATCAAGCTTTATTTCAATGCCCATTATATCAGCTCCAATCTTGTGTAATTCACCCTGCCGTCAGGGTCTTTGGCTTTCTCAGAGCCATATATCTTGTACGTCCTGCCGCCTATGACCGCATAGCCCTCTATAACAGCGTTATCAGGGGCGATATCTCCGCAGAAAAGAGCCTCGCCTGACAAGGTTATAAGCTGTTTCTCTGCGGATAATTTCTGCCTTGACTTCTCAGAGTGAAAGCATTTGCCCTCAAATATGACCGTCTGCTTCTTTGAGCCGTCACGATTAAGTCCGTCCGTTCGATAGACCTTGCAGGGCGTTTTGCATACCCTTTCAGGTACAAGCTGAGGAAACTTCATCACATCAGCCCCCTGTAACATAGTCCTGTCTGCATAAGCGCATTGTAGACCTGACGTGTTGTGATAACGCCGTCAAGAGATACCACCTTTGACTTATCGAATGACATTGAAACTCCGCTTATGCTGTAAGCGCTCAGAGGACTTTCTAACAGCTCCGAATTGTCATAGATAAATTTCATCTGCAATGCTGTGGAACGCTTTATACGCTCTCTCTGAAAGTCTGTAAAGCTGTCAATGCCCTCTGCTGTTATGCGGTTGAAAGTCAGCGTGTCGATATCGCTTTCAGCCCTTTGCAGTATAGCTGAGAACTGTTCTTCCGGGATATCACACTCAGGACAAATATTGCAAAACTCAGTAGAGGTGAGGTACATATCCCTCACCCCTTACTCGCTGTACTCTGCTGTGTCAACGTCAGCGTAAATGCTGTCTATCTTTCCGTCCTTGCCGTTCGGGAAAGTGAAAACATCTGAGAACGCTCTGTTCTGATAGAGCCAGCCGTCACCCTTTGTGTGTCCGCCCGGAGCAAAGCTGTAAATGCTGTTGATCTTAGGCACTATCTTTGTGGTCTCAGGTGTTGCGATAAGCACGTTTATCTTATGCGAACCTGCGACCTTTTCATAATATGTATCAAGTGCAGACTTGCTCGGTGTGCCTGATACCTTAGTGTAAGAGCCGCTTGATTCGGTGTAATACTCCTTACCACTCACAATATCGGTATCAGCGGTCTTTACATATCTTGCAGCGCAAGGCTCAAAGCCGCCGTCCTCAGGGTCAAAGTTGAAGCGGTCATAGAAACGCTCATCATCAATGACCTCCATGATAGGCACACCGTCAATGTCGGTCACTCTTGTTCTAAGACCAAGTCCTCCCTCTGCGATCTGTGTCATTTCTATCTTTCTCGTGAACTTGTCAGACTGCTCAAGCAGGTCCATAATTGTGGAAGTCACATACATGATAAGAGAGCCGTTTGCCTTGTATCTTCTCAGCTTGCCTGCTGAAAGAAAGCCTTTGAGCTTATCAAACACGTTGCCCTTTGTGTATGATGAAGCGGCTGTTGATGAGTGATAGCCCTCAAGCTCTGCCGCTCTCTGAGCTGTCTTTGAGAAGAACAGAGCGTCCGTTTCGGGAGCAGACTGTGTTTTCTCGAATACCTCCGAGATATTCTTGATAGACGCTGATGAGTTTGTTTCGTCAACGTCAGCCTTATCCACAAGAAACTCAACATCACGGTCGTGTGTGAGTGTGAAAGGCACGTCCGTCTGAACATACTTACCTGTGTTCCAGCCGCCGTTTCTGTTGTGGCTCTTGTAGCCTGATGTTGACATCTGTGTGAAGTGGAAAGTCTTTGCGTCAAGCCACCTAACGTTCTGTGTGATGAACGGGCTTGACAGTGTTTCCTGGATCCTTATCTCCAAGAGTTCGGGGTTCCATACTTCTGCGTAATTAAGATTTGGCATGATTCATTCCTCCTGTTTTTTACTTGAATTTGTTCCAGCGTTTCTGCGCTGTTGTTTTGCTCTGTGGCTTCTTTTCATCAGTATCCGAAGATCCTGCACCGACCTTGAAACCGCCCTGCTTTTTGCCGTCGGACTTTTTATCGCCCTCGCCTTTCATATCCGGATACTTCTTCACAACCGCAGAAAGGGCGGCGTTGATATCCTGCTGACTGCCGTTTCTCACATAGCTTTCAGCCACCGCAACGGCGTCCTCGATACAGTCGGGTTTGATACCAAGCTGCATAGCGGCTATCTGAGTTTTGAGTCTGAGTATTTCCTGATCTTTTTCGTCAGGTGCGTTCTCGGCATTGTCCTGCTTGTCGGACTTATCCTCGCTTGGCTGTTTCTGCTTATCTTCCGCAGGCTTATCAGCACCCTCACCGTTCTCGTCAGCCTGACTATCGTCCACCGAAGGCTGTTCCTTGTCGGCAGAGTTCTCATCTGCCTTGTCCGCAGGCTTTTCCTCAGCCTTTGGCTCGTCCTTTTTCTCCTCGTGAGTGTCGGGAGTTTTCTTCTCCTCCTCATCAGGGAGTTTCTTTTTCTCGTCCATTTTCTGACCTCGCTTTCTTAAATTTGTGTATGAAAAAAGCACCCGTTAAGGTGCTTAGTTCCGATATTTGGGTATAAAAATACCGCCTCGCCGTAGCGGAGCGGTCAAGAAAAAATATTATCAAGATCTATTTCTGATTTAACGAACACAGCCCCAACGTCATAATCATCATATACATCAATGTCCTTACCGTCTTTTGTATATGTCTGAATCGTAGAGCCGTCAACATCAATTAACAGCTTATTTTTCTTTGCATCAGGAAAACTACGCTCGATCAGTTTGCAAGCTTTTTTAAACTCACTTTGACTATTATCCTTGAAAATCGTATAATCAAATTTTGTCATATCAAGCCCTCCTTTATAAGCCGTAGTTCTTGTTTACTTCGTCATTTGTTTTTGACGCAGTTTCTAAAATATCTTTTAAAGCTTCGTCTTTTGTCATGTTCTTGCGCTTCATTTTATCCTTTAATAACTTTTCAAACGTTGGTGCAGGACGTTTTTCATCAAGCATCATAGCCGTTTTCTTATCAGACATAGCAACGCGAGCTTCGTGTTTATAGTAATTTCTCAGTTCAAAAGCCTGCTTGACCTGTTCTTCAAAGGGTTTTGTTTTATCTATCTGATTAGGGATATCCGTTACATTTGCATAATACCATTCACGAACATGCTGACTGTCAGCTTGTGTTATCGGTTTTCCAAGATATTTTTTCAACGTATCTTTGTCTACCTCTATTATACCACTTTTTCCCGATTTGTCAACACCACCACCATAATACTTCTCCCTGCTATGATCCCTATGCAGCACCTCATTATGCTCCTCAACGAACACCTTTAATTCGTGCTGAGCCTGCCTGAGCTTTCGGCGGTATTCCTTGGCTGTATCAGGGTCGCAGGTGCCTGCCGCAAAGCGTTTGAACTTGCGTATCTTTCGCTCCATTGCACGCTGTTTCTGCTCAAGCTCTCGCTGCTCTTTTATCTTCTCCGCCGGTATCGGCTCAGGTATCTGCGTTCTGCCGTGTATATACTGCGTCATTGTGTGACGGCAGTTCGGGTGAAAAAGCCCGTTCTTTACGGCATATGACAGCAGCCAAAACCACTCGCCGCAGTAATTTGACTTGCCTTGAAACTCGTCCTTTTCCCCCTCCCATACTGTGAATACATCATCAATGTATACTTGACCTTGCCAAGGCTCACAGGTCTTTGAACAGCCGCCATACTGCGACACAAGCACCGTATCATACCCAAGCTCTGCAAAGCGTTTCGCCGCACCCTGCAACGCTGCCCTTGTGGACGTTGTCCGCAGAGCCATTCGCACATAGTCGGCAATGTTCACTCGCTTGCCGTCAGCGTATACGATACAGTTTATGCCCTTGTCGAGGAAGTCCCTTGTGGCAAGGTCGATAGCCTCGTTAAGCGTCATAGAACCTGTTCCCATTGCAAGCTGTACCCTATTCAAAGTCTGCCTGTAAATATCGTCTGTCATTCGCAGAGCGGCTGTTTCAGCGGTCTTTTCAAGGGTGGTGACGTCGTCCATAAGCTTTGCCATTTTCTTTTCATTCACACCAAAGAAATGCTTGTCTGAGATAGGTGTTATAGGCTCGTCAGAAAGCTCCTGGACGCTCCGTTGTGCCTGCTGTTGACCCTCTTGAAACTGCTCCGTCATAAGCTGTCTTGTCTGATCGTCGATAACGTCAACGTACTCGTTCATAATGTCGAGGTTTTCACGGCGGAAGTTCTCCATATTTTTCAGTTTCTCAGCCTGCCAAGCAGGCCATTCAAAGCCGTAACGCTGCTCTTCCGCCTTGTGCATTTTGAGATTGCGTTTCAGTGAAGATATGAGCCTTAGCTCTATCTCCTCAAATATCTTTGCGATGTCTTTGAAGCTGAGAATATTGACCACCTCCAAGTAGTTGATAGCAACAGGGGTTAAACAAATTCAAATGTACGGAAACTATAATGCCCCGTCCGGGCGAGGACCAAGCTCGTCACCTACTGCAGTAGGCTCACCCTCTGTAAGCCCCTTTTCCTGCATTATCCGCTTGACCTCTGCGGCTTTCCAATCGTCCTCTTTAGAACTGCCCCACAGCTCCTCCACCTGCGTTTCAACTGACATAATACCATACGTGCTTGCCTTGCCCACAGTCTCAACTCTGCTGTCAAAGTCAGGCGCACCGTACTCGCCAAAGTCAACTGTCACCTCATAAGTCTCAGGGGCTTTGCCCTGCATATTGTCATAGGTCATAAGCACCGCAGAAACAAGCTGCGGCAGAGCCTTTTCAAGAGCCGTTGTGATAGTGTTTCGGGTGTTGCCTGTGACGTCTTTCTTCTCCCGCTGAGCGTCTGCACTTGACATCTTGCCCACATCTATGCCAAGCGTGGCAGGAGATACAAGCCCTTGCAGACACATAAGCAGGCAATTCGTATAGCTTGCCACAAACGCCTCATACTTGATATCAGGCTGAACTACTTCTATCTTAGGCACTGCACCCTCTGCCGAAAGCGGTGGGTCAATGCTTATGTAACTGTTGCCGAACTGGTTTGGCGCTTTAAGCTTACCGCTTGCAGGATCTCTAGGTATCATGCTTTCGGGGATATACTGCTTTACCCTGCCTGCTCTGATAGCGTCCCACCATTGTGAGATGACCTCGTCTAAAGCGTCAAAGCAATCAGACTTGCCGCCGTCAAAAATGCTCTTGCCTCTGTTTGGATATTTTCGTGATGAAAAGAATTTCAGCGGCACAGCCATTATATACTCGCCCTCAAACTCAGTTCGAGGCGGTATCTGTGCAAGGCAAGGCACATTGTCCAAACCGACCTCGTGACCGTTATCGTCATACAGACGGCTTTCTATGTATCCCTTGCCGTAATGCTCTTCAAGGTGAAATCTCTTTGAGCCTGCATAATGCACAGAATGAAAAACGACCTCGTTCAGCAGACCTCGTACAAAGTTATACTCCACTTTGTCAGCACCGATAAACTCGACTATTGGCGTATCAGAAAGCTCAGTATCCACCGATATCTTGAAAGCTCCGTCGCCGTCAACAAGTGCGGTAACTATCGCCTTGCCTGTCAGCTCTGTGAAGTCTATATGCTCGGAAATATTCTCAAAATCAGCCTTTGCTTTGTCACCTGTGACCTTGATATCGTTCATATCAGAATAGACAATGTATGAAAGCGTATCGGCGATTATTGCAGGCAGACCGCTATGTATCTTGCGTATCTTTTCATTCTCAGGGACGCTGCTCCAGAATGAATTTGTGCCTAAGTTAAGCTGACGAAAGAACTGTGAAAGCTCTGCGGCGTCACCACGATACCAAAGCTGCGACCTTATCACATCTGTCATAAAACCTGTTTTCTCTGTGATAGTTATACTGTATTCGGGTGCAGGCTGGATATCAAGCCAGTTTCTTATCATATTTTTCACCTTGCTTCCTATGCTGAATTTAGTCAATCTTCACACTTCCTATCTTGTCACGATACGGCAGCCAGGCATACTGACAGGAATTGATAAGGTGGTCGTTGCCGTCCTCCGGCTCAGCCTTATCCTCTTTCCAACTGTATATGTTAAGCTCGCCTGCGTACTCCTTGCAATGCTCAAGGATATAAAAATCACCTGCCGCCAGCCAAGCTGACTGCAAGTGTATTCGGTCAATTATTTTCGTTTTCTTGAATGCCGGGATAAAATTATATATGCTGCCTGTGAGCCGTCCAAACTTCTGACATTCAAGTATGGTCGCCTGATCTGCGCTGTCGATATATACATCTCGTGCAAAGCCCCACGCCCTGCGGTTTTTCTCCAAGAACGCCGTGAATATTTTCGGTATGTCGGAGGGTGTGAGAGGCACTTGTCTGTCACGATTGTTATACACTTCCTCGTCAAGAGTGACGCACTTTCTGTCAGCCGTTATGCCCACAAAGGTGAACGCTATGGTATCAGGCGAGGATTGCGAGTAAGCGGTGTCAAGTCCGGCTGAGAAGTACACATAATTGAAAGCTTTCGCCTGCTCTGCTGTCAAGATATTTCGCTTTTGCAGTTCAAACACAAGCCCTGTTGCACGTCCTCTCAGACCGAGTATCTTGTTTTTATACAGCTTCGTGCCTTTCGGAGCGGCAGCCATTTTCCGCTTGATATCCTCATCAGTAAGTGAAAGATTATCACGAAAAGTAAAGAACCAATACCGCCAATTGGGTACAGGTTCTTCTGTAAGCTCTTTCATTATCTCCGCAGGCACGTCACAGGCGTATTTCTGATACGGACGTGAGCGGTTGACAAACTCTTTGTACACAGGCAGTGAGGGGTCGTCAGGGTTGAGGGTCGCCATAAGGTAATCATTTCGGGTAGACATCTCACGGACAAACTCGATATCAGCGGTATTTATCTCGTCGATATACACGCAGCCGAACTGAGCGCCCAGCACCATTTCCCACTTATCCTTGTTGTCATATCCCAGAACATAGATTATCTTGCCCTCAAACTTGATATGCGGCAGTTTGTAGTCCTTATCACCGTTGCCGAAGTACCGAGCATTGGTGTGCAGGTCAAGAATGCCGTTATCCTGCTGAATGATAGTTTCCTCAGCCTTTCCCGTAGTCTTAGCGGCAATGACGTGAAGCTTTTTCCTGCTTGCCGACACCATACGCATGAACTTTATTCCTGCGCCCACAGTTGTTTTGCCGCTTGCGGTAGTCCCCTCAAGAAAATCCGCAGACACACCCCGAACGCTGTTGATGAAGTCCATATACTTCTGCGACAGGGGAAACTTACTCGTCAAGCCCCTCACCGCCTATCTGAGCAAAAACGTCCGAAAGCTTTTCAGAGGTCTTGACCTCCGCCTGTATCTTAGCCACATACTCTCCTGTCATTTTATTGAGGGTATCGACGGCTCTGATACGGTCAGCAGGGTCATTCTTTCCGTCCTTAGCGATATCAGACAAGAGCGCCTGCCTCTCCTTTGCAGTCATTATACGCTCGTTCTGAGCTTTCTCGGACAGCACACGGATATACTCCGCAACACTAGGATTATCTAGGATTTTGCAGGCGTCAGCTTTCGCATACTTCTCGCTGTATCCTGCCTTTATAGCACTCTGAACGGTGTTGCCGCTCTGAGCATAGTATTCTGCAAATTTCTTTTGCCGTGCTGTCATGAGGGCACCGTCCTTTCTTTATGGTATGAAAAAAGCCCCGATTTAGTGGGGCTTTGAACACTCAATATTATTAATTTTATTGGTTATATTTCGATCTATCCAAAACAACTTTTAAATCGCCAAAAATAACCGTGGTTCCGTTATTATATATTTTTGCAATGCCACATATAGCATTTGTATCTCTTCTATACAAACCCTCAGGGTCATAGTAATCCGTAGTTTCAAAAAATCTGACTATATAAGGGTCTTCATTATATTTATTCTTCATATAATTTATCATTTTGTTATAACAAAATTGATATTTTATCGAATAAAATATATTATTCTGTTGAACTTCTTGAAGGGTTAATGTATCATCGAAATCATCTACAATGCTAACCTCTTGGGCATATTTATAGCCTTCTTTATGAATTTGACTATCTAACTGCGTTATAGTTTCATTGCGTAATCCTTCCACTAATTCTTCAAGTGCTGTTTTGTTGAAGTTTGATTCTGCTAATAAATAATCTTTAAACATTCCTTTTAGCTGATCTTCGCAATTACAACATATGCAATTTCCATTCTCAAATCCATCATAAAATATTCGGCTTTTTGCCTGTTGTCCACATAAAAAACATTTTGTAGTAAGTTTATTGGTTTGATGTTCCTCCATTTTAAACGGTTTATTACCATTAAATTTGACTACCAAGTACAATCACTCCTCATAATAATATTTCTTAAATAATATCACTAATCAGAGCGAAAATCAACGAAATGCACCGAATTTCTATATACTGCATAAAAGTCAATTACCTTTTTTATGCAACATATCAAAAATTCGACATTTATGAACTTTTTGCGACACAACGCAAAAGACACCCCGTTTGGAGTGCCTCTTGTGAAAATATTATAAGGAGTTTTGTAAATGGTGGAGCAGATGTTGAGCTGGCACGCTCTCGACCTGCATAAGCCCCTTACGGGGCTTAGAAAATTGGAGGTGACTTCAATGAAAGTACAAGTCTGAGGTACATCTACACTTTCCTCAGTTTAAATTATAACATAGTGAAAAGTCACAAACGTCACATTTATCATGTTTTTTGCAAATATCTTTGTATACGCATTTTGATACAGCTCTCCGACATTCTCCCACCACTAACCTGCATAGCTATCTGCAAGTACGTCTTACCCTTGATGAATTTCAGCACGAACATTCGCCGTGTCTGATAGTCCTCTATCCCCTTGATAAACTCCTCCACAGCCCTCTGCTCACGCTCTAACCGTGCCTGCTCGCACAGCAGTGAAAGTGTATCGCCACTTGGCAGAAAGCCGTCTATGCGTGTGCTGTGTGGTGTGTAGGACGGCGGAGTGCATACGCTGATACTGTCGGCAACGTACTTGCCTGAAAGCTCTGCCTTGATGTCCTCAATGGCTGAGGCGTTCCTGCGGTAGGCTTTCAGACGTGACATGGTCATTGGGTCAGCCATTAGCAACACCGTCCATTTTAATACCGATACCATTCACGTCAACAGCCGTATCAGCAACACCAAAAATAACCTTGCCTATTGCTGTAGATACGTCACCCTTGTGATAATTGTCTACGGTCATCTTGAATCCCATTCCTGATATCGTTACCTTATCCTCCACCAGATTGACAGCCCTGAAAACCTTGCCGTGCATAGCATTTTCATACACACCATGCAACTTTTCCAGTTTCTTCTGACTTACGCCTGCCTCCCACAGAATAGACGAGAGCTTATGCTCGTCTATGGTCGGCATATCGGTCTCGTGAGCGTTCTGGTCAACGAACGTGGAAATCTTATCGTTCACTGCGGTGATAAGGTCATAGTCAAGCTCATCACCCACAACGCTTGTGAGGATATCCTTGAAAGTTTCCTTTTCGTTCTGACAGGTCATTGAGAACTCGCAGCCCAAAAGCTCCTCAACAACGGAAGTGTTCGGCTTTTTGGCGTTTTTCGTGTAGTAAAGCACTCCGTTGATATCTGGTGCACGGTCATTGAAAAGAGGGAACAGGAAGCCGTCACTTGGCAGTTCAACAATTCTGTCACATGACTCTTTCTTTGCAATGGAGTTGTCCTGCTCGTTGTATATAAGCCCGTCAATACGCAGATTTACAGGGCAAAGAGCTGTCACAATAAAGTTGTAATCAGTGTCAGCCTCTTCCTCGAACTCGTCCATTTTGTTCTTTTTCAGCACGGAATATGTACAGTGTGCCGCAAAAATGGTATATGTAGACACATACTCCACCTTTTCCACAATGGCGTTGAGAAAATTATCAACCTTTTCCTCATCAATAAGCTTGCTTTGCAATGTTTCATACATGAAAGGCTGAGCACCGCCCTCAAGGTAGGCGTCCTTAGGGAACGAATATTCCAGCAGATTTTTGCCTATAGAGCCGCTGAGCACCTTTTTCAGGTTTATCATTATCAGCTCCGCCTCGTCCTGCGGAATGGTGTTGTAAAGCTGATTGGTCTTGCACTTTATGTTCTTTTCAGAATCAACAAATGCGGTAACAACATGGTTTACGGTGAAAAGTCCACAGTCGTCGCTGAATATTCTCTTGATCTCGTTAATTTCTTTCTTGTTCATGTTAATCCTCCTCAGTTTGTCTATAGATCATTGATCTGTAATCATCACAAACTACATTCCGTTTGCTACAAGTATGATAAAATACGCAGTTATTGCATTTTATCTCCTTAATTCCCAGCACAACATACCCATTCTTTATTCCCCAGCCATTGAGGATATATGTTATCTTGTATGTATGTCCTGATATCTCATGTTTTGCGTGTTCTCTTACTGTGCCGTCTGAGCTACGATAAGACGTTCCGTCCGTCGGTATAAATCTTATCAGATCTCCTGTCTGAAAACCTCTGTCATTCTTTCTGACCTCAAAAGTTTTCTCACCGCTCTGAACTGCGTCACAAAATTCTATGCTAAGTTTCAGATTATTTGTTTTCATTCTTTTGCCTCCTCACACCTCAACTCTTCCAGCCTACAATACACCAACGTGTTGCCACAAGTCTTGTCAGCGATCTCCGCCTGATAGAAGAACTGACCTGTCTTACTGCTCTTGCGGATAATGCACCCTGTCAATTCGTAGCAATCAGAGCCGTTGTAGCTCACCCTGCGTCCGAGACTTTTCTTTACCTCGTGTATCGTCATAGCTCCTCTATCCTCACATAAATGCCAGGTATGTCCGCCCAGAACTTTTCGCATATCTCGCTCGCCACAAGCTGGTCGTCTGTCCAGAAGTCAAGCTTTGTCATACAGTCCTTGAACATCTTCTGCAGGTTGTCTGTATCAGGCTTGCTGGTCTTGTACTCTCCGTCCTTGTGCTTGCCGTCATTAGGAAACAGCCACTTTGTTATGAGCCGTATCCCACAGATGTATTTTTCAGGCGGTCTGTGCCTTGCTAGGTTTGCCGTGAGCTTTTCTTTTGCCGCCTTGACATCGGGTGGATCATAAAATATCGGCTTGCCGTTTCTCACTGCCACCTTGTGTTCCTGAGCCGTAGCCGTCGGCGGTATCATCGCCATAAAAAATTCAGTCATTGTTATCTGCTCCTCTCGTGAAGTCGGGTATTACTGCTAGTAATATTCTTGTCCGCCGCTTCTAGCGGACAAGATATATATTACGTAGTAATATATGTTTGTCTGTCCGTCCGACAAATTCGGTAATTTTCGATATTGTCCGACAAGAAAAAAGTTCGATTTTGTCCTGACACTTTTTCGATTTTTTCCTGTCTGTCTAAAGTTCAAAAATTCGATTTTGTCTTGTCTGTCTACTGAGCTTTTAAGCCACATTCTCCCTCTTCTATCCAAAAGCCACCATGCTCTTTGAGGTATCTTCCAACGGTCTTTTCGCTCTTTCCTATGTACTCCGCCAGCTCAGAAATGCGGCACTTGCCGTTCTCCTGCACACCGCTGAAAGCTGTTTCAATGCTCTCCTTGCGTTCCTTACTGCGGTCTTCATTGGTCTTCTTCTTGCTGAAATTTTTCTTCCAATTTGGTGAGATATCCTCTACCTCGCAGTCTTTAAGCACGCCCACGGTATCCTCTCTGTGAACAGGATAATCAAACCACATATTGAGGGGAGCAAATTTCGGAAACTCTCTCAGAGTACCCTCTATACGCCATGCCGTGCGGTTTCTTACCGCAAGCTTAGCCTTGTCTATGTCGGCCATCATAAGCTTGTACGAGTTCGGGTGCAGGTGTTTGTGCGTTATCTCAAGCATTTTTGACGGCGTAACAAGATCGTCCTGTGAACAAAGGTCATCAGTATTTCTGTAAAATCTCCTCATCCAGTTCTCACAGATACGGCAAACAGTTTCGTCCTCCTGCTGTTTGTAAAGGCTGTCTGAAATGTCAAGCTCTGAAAGGTCAAGAAGTGCGTCAGGGTCACGGGCGAATACTCCTGAACCGCTGGCTCTGTCCATTGAACGCTTACCGCCCTGTGCACCCTTTGAGTGGTGGTGGCAGTATATGACCGCACAGCCAAGCTCTGTGCATACCTTGTCAAACTGGTTGCAAAAGTGCGCCATTTGGTCTGCTGAGTTCTCATCGCCTGTTATGACCTTGTAGATAGGGTCTATTATCACGGCAATGTAATTCTTCTTGCTTGCTCGGCGTATAAGCTTTGGTGCAAGCTTGTCCATTGGTACGCTGTGACCTCTCAGATTCCATATGTCTATGCTGTTGAGGTTTTCAGGTTCTAGGTGCATTGCGGTGTACACGTCCTTGAAACGGTGCAGACAAGATGCTCTGTCAAGCTCTAGGTTGACGTATAGTATCTTTCCTTTGGTGCATTGCCAGCCAAACCACTTTACCCCCTCAGCTATCGCCACGCACATTTCGATAAGTGCATAAGACTTGCCTGCCTTTGACGGACCTGCAACGAGCATTTTGTGACCCTGTCTGAGAACACCGTCAATAAGTGGCGGAGCAAGCTCAGGCAGGTTATCCCACTCAGCACTCAGGCTCTCAGGGTCGGGGAGATCATCATTGATACTTTCTATGTAATCTTTCCATTCTGAAAAGCTTTCTTTGCCTATGTTCTTGTCAATGATGAACTGTTTCTTGCCGTTTCTCATTACACCCGGCATACGGCTAAGACGTGAGGGATTGCGGTTTTGTTTATCTATGTCAAGGCCACTTTCCTTGCAGACCTTGTAAAGAAAATCAACACGCCTGCGGTATTCCTCATAGTTGGGAGCGTCTATCTTGACGATAGCGTGAACGCTCTTTCCACCGCTGTATACAAGCACAGCGATAGGAAGTTCAAGCTCTCTCATCACAGCATTCTGCTGTTCTATAGGCATACTGTCGCTTTCAACAAGAGCATAGCGGTAGTCTGTTACATTCTCGTTCTTTACGCCCTTGCCGTCAAGAGGATTGAAGCGGATCCACGCTCCTGCCTCTTCCTTGTAGTCGCCAAATACCGCACCAATGTCGCCGTTACATTCGCCAAGCCTCTTGATAAGTTCCCCTGCCGTCCTGTCACAGCACCCTTTTGTGGGCAGATACTTGGTCTTGCCGTCCTTTTCTGTTTCCCACGTTTGCGTAACATAGCCCACGTTCTCTCCTGCCTCAAAGAGTGTTTCAAGATAGGTGACTATCTCCTTGACAGGATCCCATTGGGCAGGCTCGGTGATCGGTATGCCCTCACCGCCGTTTACAAGGGGACTGCTTTCTTCTGCAACTATCTCGCCGTCCCAGTCATATGCTTGAAACTCTCTGGGGCTGTATCCACGTTCCTTAGCCATTTGCACGATAGTTCCTGCGGTCACAGGCTGAGCATTGCCGTTAAAGCTCTGCCATTTGCGTTCGCACTCACCGCTGTGATAACGGCTGTCTGACCTCGACCAACTGTCCCAGTCGTTCACGGAATAGCCCTCGTGCTTGAGAGCCATTCCCACGTTGACCCATTCCTGATAATCGCAGTTTGCAGGGTCTATGTATTCAAGCATTTTAAGCAAATTTGTGTTATCCATTCACTTCTCCTTAGTTCTCAGGTGTGTATGTTTTCGGGTCGATATCTCTCGGCACTCTCCAACCATTGGCAGAGATACGGGCTATCATACTGCTTGCGCTGTCAAAGCTCCATGAGCCGACGTGTTCAAAACCTTTGCTTTCAAGCAGCCTTATCTGCTTTGGTGTGGTAAGTCCTGCATTGCGGCGCTTTTCAAGTCGGTCAAGGATAAGCTTTGCCTTGCCTGCGTTGTCTATATCGTCAGGGAAAATGCCCAGCTTTTCAAGCTTTGCTTTCTGTTTGTCGGTAGCAGGAGCACACTCCCAGCCAAAAGCAGGAACATATGAGGACAAGTCCTCAGCCTGTATTGACATTTCATACTGCAAAGGGTCAACAAGCTTTCGCTTGCGTGTTTTCATTTCTTTGAGCTGCTTTGCCAAAGACTCTTCACGCTGTGCCACAACGTCCTCGCTTGCCTGTTTTTCTGCCTCTTCGATATCCACTGCACAGCCTGCCTCATTGGCAAGGTTTTCGGTCATTTTCTCAGCGACCTCTTCATTCTGACAGATAAGGTGTGCAGGCCTGCAAAGCTCGTGGCGTTCTGTGTGCCATAGAAAGTCGAGCAGCAAAAGCTCTGTCTTTCCCTCGCAGAGTCTTGTGCCTCTGCCTACCATTTGACAGTAAAGCCCACGCACCTTTGTTGGTCTTAGTACGATAACGCAGTCAACTGACGGACAGTCCCAGCCTTCTGTAAGGAGCATAGAGTTGCACAGCACGTTGTATTCGCCCTTGTCGAAAGCTTCAAGTATTTCCGCTCTGTCTGTGCTTTCTCCGTTGACCTCAGCGGCGTTGAACCCTTTGCTGATAAGGATATCACAGAACTTTTGAGAGGTCTTGACAAGCGGCAGGAACACAACTGTCTTGCGTTCCTTACAGTATTTAAGCATTTCATCAGCTATCTGATAAAGATAAGGGTCAAGTGCCGTGTCGATATCACTAGCCTTGAAATCTCCTGCCTGAGTTGATACTCCTGAAAGGTCAAGTTTCAGCGGTATGGTTATAGCCTTGATAGGTGAAAGATAGCCCTCTTTGATAGCCTGCGGCAGGGTGTATTCATATGCAAGACTGTCGAACACCGAGCCTAAGTTCTTCATATCGCCCCTGTCAGGTGTAGCCGTCACGCCAAGTACCTGAGCTTCAGGAAAATGGTCAAGCACTCTCTGATAGCCGTCTGAGATAGCGTGATGAGCCTCGTCAATGATAATGGTATCGAAGTAATTTTCCGAAAAGCCTTTGAGCCTTTTCTCACGCATAAGGGTCTGAACTGAGCCTACTACTACACGATACCAAGAGCCTAAACAGCTTTGCTCTGCTTTCTCGGTGGCACAGCCAAGCCCTGTTGACTTCATAAGCTTGTCCGCCGCCTGGTCAAGCAGCTCGCCCCTGTGGGCAAGGATAAGCACACGCTTACCCTGCCGCACACATTCTTCCGTAACAGCCGAGAAAAGTATTGTCTTTCCCGTTCCTGTCGGCAGAACTGCAAGGACTTTGTTTATTCCCTCAGACCACTGTTCGAGTATAGCAAGCTTAGCCTCGTTTTGATATGGTCTTAAGTTCATCATCAGAATGCACCGGCTTTCCAGCCGCCTGTTTGAGCAGGCTGACTATACTGTGGTGTCTGCATCTGTGCAGGCTGAACGGTAGTCACATTCTCGTCATAGGCATAGAGCTTCTTAATCTTGTTGGACTGCCTGTCCTCACCGTCCTTGTTCTTGTAGTTGTCAACATAAACGTGACACTTGCCCTTTTTGCCTGTGATAGCGTTCCAGTTCATTTTCAGCGGTTCGCCATGCTTTTTTAGTCCGAGAGCCAAGAAAAGTGCTGAGAGCTTCCACTCAAACTTGTTGCAAAGGAAGAAGTTCTCTGTTATCTCCACGCTTTCCTCTGCACCCCAAATGGTGAATGTGACCTTTGCCATATTGCAGGGCGGCACTTTCGCCGACCCCTCGTGCCTTGTACGTTCGTACTTTGCAACGGTGAAGTCATAGTCCCCCTCAGGGAGCAGAACAAAGTCCCCACCCTCGTTGACTATCTCATCTTCCCAGCCGTATTCCATAAAATTATCCATAGTGTTGTCCTCCTTTTAAAATGGTACTTTCTGATTTTCTCTGATAAGCGGCAGCATTTGCTCCCAAGCACCTATCAGACAGCCCTGTACAAAGTCGTCAGGATAGTTTGTGATAGGGGTATCATAAGGGAAATAGTTTCTCTGAGATACCACAAGACGTATATCCGATTCGCTTACGTTGTTGGCTCTCATAAGGTCCGCAAGTGTTTTCGGTATGCCATCAGGGATAACGATAGGCGGTGGTGCAACGTCCTCAAAGCCGCTGAGATCAGTAAGAGGCTCGTCAGATTTTTGTGTGGCAGTCTGTGCGGTCTGTGTAGGCTGTGCTGTCTGAACTGTCGGTGCAGGCACAGGCTTAGGCATTTCAGCAGGCTGTGTATACGCAAACAGGTGAGCTATACTGCTGTATTCAAAAGGCATTTCAGACGGAAGTCCGTCACGATTTTTAGCGTCCCAGCAAGGGTGATGAGTGGTGTACATAACACGGTCACCGCCCTGAGCCTTGAACTTTTTGCCGTCCTTATCCACAGCTACTGCATATGTTTTGTAGTTTGCAAACAGCACCATATCTGCCCATTCTTTCACAAGAGGTGATATCTGAGAAGAAGTTTTCTTGCCGAGTTTCAGTTCCCAGCGGTCATAAGCGCCCAGCTCGTCAGGCTGTTCAAACTTTCTCATTTGAGCGTGAGCCGTAAGCACAACGTTGATACCGCTGTCAACTACCTCCTGCAAGAGATTAAGGAACTTGCCTATCTCCTCTTTTTCGTAAACATAGCCGTTGCCGTAGCCGAAATCTTCAATGCCTTTCTTCTGATGTGCCGAGCAGATAGTTTCAATGCAAAGCTGTTCAGCCCAATCAAATGTATCAATGACAAGGGTCTTGCAGAGCCTGCCGTTCATAGCTTCCTTTACCTCGTTTTTGAGCATTTCCCAGCTTGTTGGCTTAGGGAAACGTCTGATGTTCAGCTTCTTTGTACTGCCCTCAGTATCAATAAATACAGGGTCGGGGAACTGAGCCGCAAAGGTGGATTTGCCTATGCCCTCAGGACCATATATCACGACTTTCTGTGCGGAGCTTACAACTCCTGATGTTATCTCATACATTAAAATGCACCTGCTTTCCAAGTTTTCGTTTCTGTGTTTTCTTCCTTATCATTGTCCATTGACCTGCCGTCCTCGATAATGATACTGCACTCGTCACCTGTGGAAACTCTTGTGGCTATCGCCTGCAAGCCCTGTGCTTCAAGCCACTTGCCGAAGTCTTCAAGGGTGTCGGTATCCATTTGTTCAAGCTTGTCCAGCAGGACAAAGCCGCAGTCAGGATTGAGCTTTCTCACGATAGAGGTAGCGACGATAAGCTGTTCAGCTCCGCTTATACTGTCCCACTTATGCCCGTTATACAGCAGCTCTCCGTCCTCAACGGAAAGTCCTTCAAGGGGCAGGTCGGCACTGCCCAGCAGGTCAGTTTTAGCCTGCCTTACGTCCTCTATCTGCTCAGTGAGATATGTATACTGTGAACGGTAGTCCTCAGCGTCTATCTCAGCTTTCTCCCTGTCGAGGTTTGCTCTTATCTTCTTGTTCAGCTCCTCGATTTCCGAGATATTCTTTTCAAGCTCAGCCGTGCTTTCGTCCACAAGGTCTTGAGCGTCAAGGCTTGCAAGCTTGAAGTTGTTCACTGCCGCTTCATAGCTTGCTTTTGCACGCTCATAGGCAGACTTAGCAATCTCCAACTGCTTTTCGTAGTATTCTTTCTGGTCACGCTTACGCTGATTTTCGCCGTTGCGAGCAAGTATATCCTGCTGCTGTCTGATAAGCTCCGAAGCCGAAACAGGCTCGGCAGGGACGTTTGCGTACACAGGCATTTCCTTTGCGAACTTAGACTTCTGGTCAGCTATCCTGCCGATAGCGGTACGCTGGTCATAGAGTGAATGTTCCTTATGCTCCAACTGATAGAGCGTATCACCCACGCCTATTATTTTCAGCAAAGTTGCTGCTTTTTCCTTGCTTGACTGGTTGATGAACTTAGGCAGGTCAAGTGCGAACTGTTCAACGAAGCTGTTCAAAAGCTGCTGACCGCCTTTTTTGCCTGTGCTGTCGGTGACTTTGAGAGAGCTGTTTTTACCCGAACGCTCCACCACGATACCATTGTCGAGAGTGATCTTCAAATGCGGTTCGACAACAGACCCCTCACGCTGAGGAGAGGACGGCTTATACTTGTCACCGCCAAGTGCCCAAGCGATAGCGTCAAGCACAGAGGTCTTGCCCTGCCTGTTCTTACCACCGATAACAGTAAGCCCATTCTTTGCAGGCTCAAGCTGTACGGCTTTTATCTTCTTTACGTTCTCAAATTCAAGTGAGTTTATTTTTACTGACATTTTAGTTCTCTCCTCTCATATTTTCAAGCTTATCCCTTGTGCTGCATATTTTTCCGTACACCTCGCCGATATCAAAGGCTCTCTGTTCTCGCTTAGACATTTCTCCATAGATATCGAGTATATCTGTACAGGCTTTGTCTGCGGTATCATATGCTTGACAAATCTGCTCTTTTGTGCTATCATCAAACTGTAATATTGAACCGGTATCTTTTGATACCTCCGAGCTTGTGCCTGTTGCCGCAGGTGCAGGCTCGTTTTCTTTTAGGTACTCTGCCAAATACACACCACACTTAAAATTTTTTCCGCATAGCGGACAATTTTCGCAACTAGCAATAAATCCTGTACAGCACTCCACCGCCTTTTCAAACTCCTCTTTCGTTATCATCGTTATCCTCCTCTTTCTCAAAACGTTTCTCCAAGTGCCTATCCACCACGCTCAGCACAAAATACATCACTACATCTATCCCTGCAAGCACAGCTATTGTTATCAGCAGTATCAACGCCATTTTACCACTTTCCTTTCATTTCAACTTCGACCTTGACTATGGGTCTGCCTGCTTCTCTCACTGCACGCTTAATGCTCTCTTCTGCTTCCTCGTAGGCAGTTTCTTTTACACTTACATACCACCTGTACGCTACATACATTGCAAGCACCACCAAGAGCGCTACCGCTGCGGCACATCTGATTATATCTAACACGGCTATCATTTTCTCACGTCCTTTCCGTAAAGCGTGCGGAGTTTTTTAAGCCTTTTCTCGAAGTTGTCGATATCAATGCCCCACACCTCGTAGGCTATCTCTGTATTGACCGAGTGTGGCAACCATGACTTCACACCACGCTTTGCCATTTCTTCCTTAACAGCTTTCTTGATCTTGATAGTCTGCGTTTCACCTGTGCCGAACAGCTCCTTGATATCCGCATTGGTTATCTCGGGCTTTTCATAGTACAGCCGCACAGCCATTTCAATGTCAGGTGACCTCATTTAGTCCACCTCCTCGATTGTCAAGACAGTTTCACCCGAACTAATAGCGTTCGCTTTTACTTTCCATAAAGCCTCACGTTCGCTATCGGCGGATACTGTATAGACCCAGTTGCGATTATACTGGTCTGCCGTCGTTACCTTGTACAGTTTCATTTTGTACCTCCTTGAAAAATCTAACTTCTTGTGGTATAATGTAGAAAAACATAAGAAAGGATTTTCTTTAATGCACGAAATCATAATCTCAGCTATCATTACAAGTATTACCTCTATCATCACAGCAACAATAACTTCATTATTGACCCTCAAATTAAGCAATAAAAAGAATGATGACAAACTCAATTCGTTATCGGATAAGCGACTTTTTAAATCAAGACAACTTAGCGATTTCTACATACCCTTTTATAGACTATACGTTCAAAACGTTTTCCCTGAAAGCGATGTAACTAAAATGCTTCCGGAAACTGCAACTACATTTTTAAAGCTTTTTGAAAAGCACGTTGACCTTATGGAGCATGGCTCTCAAGAACTTGTTAAGCCGTTTCAAATTGCCTATTATGGTTGGAAGAAGTACGACTATGATCGCACACTTTCTTTTGATTTTGGAAAATCATTCTTATTACTTACGGATCAACTTTTTGAAGAATACTCCCAGCTTTGTACTGAATTAGAATTGCCATTACCCGCAAAGGCAAATTATCTCTATAAAGAGAGTAATGATGATCAATAGCTGAACGAATATGATAAATTCAAAAAGTCTGAATTTTTTGCTTACTTTTGCATAAAGAAATATGCAACATATTGCTGTAAAAAACAATATGCAATTCATAAAGATTACTTTTATTCTCCTCACCCCCTTTTTAATCACTTGTTTCCTTTAAGAAACTGCGTCTGCAAAAAAAATATCAAGTATCTTTTCTTGCGTAAGTTTCAGCACTTTGGAGATATTTGCGATCTCAGGCTGCTTGAACGCAGTTTCCCCTTTCATACGAGAATACAGCGTTTTCTTGTCCAAGCCTATTAGCTCAGCAAGTTTTGGTATGGTCAGACCACACCTTGCTATCTCCGCATTAAGGTCATTAATATTCATTGCTTTCACCGTCCTTTCCTGTCTTAGTTTCCTTTAGGACACTTTCAGTATATCATATCAAAATAGCATTGTCAACCCCTTTAGGAAACTTTTTTCACTTTTTTGAAAAAGTAGTTGCATTTTAGAAACTTATATGTTATAATATAATCAATCCAAATCAGGAGGTCAAAAATTATGGACATAGGAAAACTTATAAATAAAAGAAGAACAGAACTCGAACTTACTCTTGAAGATGTGGGCAATGCTGTTGGCGTTAGCAAGAGTACAGTAAAGAAGTGGGAAGACGGCTTTATATCAAATATGAAAAGGGATAAGATAGCCGAACTTGCAAAGGTGCTTAAACTCAATCCTGTTTCACTTATCACAGGTGAAGAAACTGTTGAGGATACGTCTGATAGCATTTTCAATGACTTTGACAATATCAGACCGCTTGCACTTAAAAAGTTTCCTATGGTCGGCGAGATAGCTTGCGGCAAACCTATTTTTGCAGATGAGGATCACGAGAGCTACATAATGGCTGATACTGATATCCACGCTGATTTCTGCCTTAAAGCTAAGGGTGACAGTATGATAAACGCAAGAATATTTGACGGCGATATCGTTTTTATCAAGCAAATGCCAATGGTCGAAAACGGCGAGATCGCAGCAGTGATAATTGATAATGAGGCAACGCTGAAAAGGGTCTATTATTATCCTGAAAAGCATAAGCTTATCCTCAATCCTGAAAATCCTGCGTATGAGCCGCTTGTGTATATCAACGATGAGCTTGACACTATACGCATTCTCGGCAAGGCTGTTTGCTTTATGAGCAGCTTGTGAGGTGACAGAATGTCCTCAAAGAAACGCAAATCAGAGCCAGGCTGCATTGCCACTATATTCGGCTACACAATATTAGCTTGTATTGTATTTACTATTTTTAATTTAGCCAAAACACATCTCTCTACTAAAGCCAAAATAATCATTTTATCGGTTATTGGCATACTTCTTATTCTCAAAATATTCGGATTTTTTAATCGAAAATATACAATGTCTCAGCTTGATAATATGGAAGGTCATAGATTCGAATTTGCTTGTGCTGATATCTTGAAGATGAACGGCTTTTATGACGTAAAAGTTACACAAGGCTCTGGAGACTATGGCGTCGACATTATTGCAAGAAAAGGTATGCGAAAATATGCTATACAATGTAAATGCTATAGCCACAAACTTGACAATAAACCTATACAAGAAGTAATTGGCGGACTTGCATATTATGGTTGTAATAAAGGCGTTGTTATGACAAATCAATACTTTACTGAGCCAGCAAAACAGTTAGCAAAAGTTAATGGAATAGAGCTATGGGACAGAAATGTTTTGTCTCGTATGACCAAAAGAACAAGCAAAATAAAAATGCGTCTCAAAAAGAAAGAGCATTTACAAGAGCATAATCCTTCTTCCAAAGCAAAGCAACCAGTTACCGAAACCAACAGCTTTCAAATTTATTCTACCCCTAAATATGCAGAAAAAGCTACAATGATGAATGACCTTGATGATTACCCCCGTATTTGTAAAAAGTTCTTGAAAGAAAATGCCGAATATATAGTCTGCTACTATAAAATGACTTTTGATGTAGTTCTAAAATTAGAAAAGATAGATGTTTTATACAAGCAAAATTCAGTTTCATTCGAGTTCTTGCATACGCCGCAACTTCCTGTAAGCAAGCTAAAAAAGTCGCTTAAAGACTTATCAGAATACATAAGCATTGATAATATTTCATTGCATTCATCTTGCACTACTCCTGGCTGCTTTGCAATACAAATGCCAATGCCTGATTACTTGGCTAAAACATCCAGGTTTATTGATAAAAATAGTAAATAAAAAAATCTCGCCCCCAAGTGCTACCAACACTCAGAGGCGAGCAGAGCGGATACTACCAATATCAGCTCGATTCAAATTCACACCCACTTCAACCACGAAAGGGCGAATTTTGCCCTTTTATTGTAGCACACTTTCGGGGAAGTGTCAAGAATAGGAGGAATATTTATGCCGATCTACAAAATGACTGACAAAAACGGAAAGAACATCAGAAAAGACGGCCTGCAAAAATATCGTGTGCGTATCAATTATACGGACAGTTTCGGAAAACCTCATCAGATAGACCGTGTGGCGTTCGGTGCAGAGACGGCTAAGCAGCTTGAAATCCAGCTTACACAAAAGCTCAACGCTAAAGAGATAGCTCCAAAAATGACTATCGGACAGCTATTCACGGAGTACATCACCGCCAAGCGTTCGGAGGTCCGTGAAACATCACTGGACAAATCCCTAAGAATACTGAGAAAGAACGTCCTGCCCACCTTTGAAAGCGTTAGGATAGATAATCTGAACGTACCAATGGTGCAGAAATGGAAGCAGGAGCTGTCAGAACAGGGATTGGCTATCGTCACTCGAAAGAACATTTACGGCGAGTTTCGTGCAATGATGAACTATGCTGTGAAAATGGAATACATTCCGAAAAACCCCGTTATCACCGCAGGCAACTTCAAAGCGCCCCTTGAAGCCAAGAAAGAAATGCTTTTCTACACGCCTGACGAGTTCAAGAAATACATATCGGCAGCTAAGAATTATGCTCAGGAAGCAGAGGACGGCGGCTCAATGTACGAATGGAACTACTATGTATTTTTCAACATAGCATTTTACATGGGTATGCGAAAAGGCGAGATATACGCCCTGCAATGGACGGATATAAAAGACGGCTACATATCCATCACCAAGAGCATTGCTCAGAAGCTCAAAGGCGGTGATCGTATCACACCACCAAAGAACAAGCCAAGCATACGGACGATACAGATACCAGAGCCGTTAAGAGCAGTGCTGTCCGAACATTACGAACGCTGTAAGAAAGCAGTGCCAAAGTTCAGTGATGATATGTACATCTGCGGTGGCGAGCGTCCTATCCGTGACACTTCGCTTGAAAAGCACAACAAGAAGTTTGCAGACTTGGCAGGTGTCAAACGTATCCGTATTCATGACTTCCGTCACAGCCACGCTTCCCTGCTCGCCAATGAGGGCATAAACATTCAGGAGATAGCACGGCGTTTAGGTCACTCCAACATATCAATGACATGGAACACCTACTCGCACCTCTACCCACGAGAGGAAGAACGTGCGGTGAAGATATTGAACACAATCGTGTAAAAATCGTGTATACAAAAGAAAACCACCGTAAATACGGTGGTTTTTGTTCGTTTGGCGGAGATGGAGAGATTTGAACTCTCGCTACGGTTTTGCCGTACTACCGCATTTCGAGTGCGGACCCTTCAGCCACTTGGGTACATCTCCTTGTGTCAACTATACTATTATACAAGTAATCACAAAAAAAGTCAAGCCCTTTGTGCAAATTTAAGCACAAAGAGCTTGTCCATCATCTATTGCTGAGCACGCCTCTGCATCTCCCTAACATATGCAAGCGTTTCAGGAGTGTAACCTACCATTGCGTTGGGACAACATTGGGAAAGCAATTGCATAAGCCCCATGGCGGTGTCCTTGCCCTTGGCATATACGTTAAAACGCAGTACATTCTTCTTGTGCTTCGTGCAGACGATTATCTCGTTGGTGTAGCTGATGAAATTCATACTCGCTGTGTGCTGGTAAATGCCGTAGGCTTCCTCTCGCCAGCACATCTGAAATGGCGCTTTCTTGTTGGCAAGCACCCTGTCGGATACGATAATATGATCGTCCTGATATTGTATGTTGGCGTAAAGCTCGTCAGCCTGCTGTAAAAGATCGGGATTGGCTTTGAATATGCCGCTCTTTTCAGGGTGCGTCCTCCGTGACGTACCAAATATAAGAAAAATAACACCAGGCGTAAGCGCAAAAAGTCCAAGTATCAATACGCCGTATTCACCGGCTACTACCGCCGCAAATGAGATAAATCCACCCATCAGCGTGAGTATCACACCGCCAGCTATCATTGCTATCATTCTTTTTCTTATGTTGGCAAATACTACTTCTCGTCCCATTTTCGTTACCCCTCTTTACTTTTTATCCGTGATTCTGCTTTGCCACAAGGCTCTCTCCGCAGTATATCTTCCTGAGCTTCGGCTTCTCTATCTTGCCCGTTGGGTTTCTCGGTATGTCTGCAAAAATTATCTTGTGCGGACGCTTGTATCTCGGAAGCTTCTGACAGAACGCCATTATCTCTTCCTCTGTGCATGGGTGGTCTGGCTTTAGTTCGATTATTGCCGCCGCTATCTCGCCCAAACGCTGGTCAGGCAGACCAATTACTGCCACGTCCCTGATAGCGTCATGACTTCTCAAAAAGTCTTCTATCTGTACAGGGTAAAGATTTTCTCCACCACTTATAATAACGTCCTTTTTGCGGTCAACAAGGTAAATAAATCCGTCCTCGTCCTCCTGAGCCATGTCGCCCGTGAAAAGCCAGCCGTCTTTGAGAGTTTCAGCCGTCGCCTTTGGATCTCTGTAGTAGCAGGTCATAACGCCAGGACCTTTTACGCAAAGCTCGCCCACTTCACCACGCTTTACAGTGTTGCCCTTATCATCAACTATCTTGACCTTCCAGCCAAAACCTGCCTTGCCTATTGCACCTACCTTGTCAATATTATCCACACCAAGGTGTACACAGCCAGGGCCGATAGATTCGCTAAGGCCATAGTTAGTGTCATATTTGTGGTTAGGGAAAACCTTTTTCCAGCGTGCAATAAGTGACGGCGGAACAGGCTGTGCGCCTATGTGCATAAGCCTCCACTGTGAAAGCTCATACTTTGAAAGTGTCACCTCGCCGCTGTCGATAGCGTCAAGGATATCCTGCGCCCAAGGCACAAGAAGCCATACGATAGTACACTTTTCCCTCGATACAGTATCAAGTATAAATTCAGGCTTCACGCCCTTGAGAAGCACCGCCTTACCCCCTGAGATAAGGCTTCCGAACCAGTGCATCTTCGCACCTGTGTGATAAAGCGGAGGAATACAAAGGAAAACGTCCTCCTTTGTCTGACCATGATGATTCTGCTCAACTCTTGCGGCGTGCATAAGGCTCTCGTGATTGTGCAGGATAGCCTTCGGGAAGCCTGTTGTGCCTGACGAGAAGTAGATAGCCGCATCGTCTTCGTCAGTAAGCTCTATGTACGGAGTAGTGCTTGCACAGTTTGCAGTGAGCCTGTCATAATGCTCTGCAAATGACGGACAGTTCTCGCCAACATAGAAAAGAAGTCTGTTCTTGCTTATCTCATCAGCTATCTCCTCAACTCTGCCGATAAATTCAGGGCCAAATACAAGAATATCCACCTCGGCCAGGTCAAGACAGTATTTTATCTCCTCCGGAGTGTATCTGAAATTCAGCGGCACTGCAAGCGCACCCGTCCTGAGGATGCCAAAATAAATAGGCAGCCATTCAAGACAGTTCATAAGCAGGATACCCACCTTGTCACCCTTTTTTACCCCACGGGACAAAAGCAGATTGGCAAAGCGGTTAGCCTTTTCATTGAACACGCTCCAGGTTATCTCACGGCGATAATGACAGACAGGGTTAGGCTCTATAAGCTCATATTCCTTCCAAGTCACACGTCTGGTTTCTCTGATCTCAGGATTGACCTCTACCAGAGCAACATCGTTTCCGAACTCTCTTGCGTTACGCTCCAGTATCTCGGTTATAGGCATACAAAAACTTCCTTTCATAATTAAAAGCTTGAAAGCTAGGAAACTTAAAAGCTTAAAAGTATTCAAAAACATATATGTTATTATTTTATCATATGATGACAAAAAAGTAAAGAGATTTAAAACAGAATAAGTGACAAAGTGAAAGATAAATAATTGTGGAGTTTTTACAGAAGAAAAGTGTTTGCCCCTACCTGAATTTGTATGAATACCGTCAAACCTGAATTTGTATGAATACCGTCAAAAAAGATAACCAACAAAAAAGGCAGCCCCACATGGGAGCTGCCCCTTAACTTAAAAAGTGTACCGTTTCAGATCTTATTCTTCTGCCTTTTCTTCCTCTTTGCTCGCCTCAGCCGCTTGCTGTGCCTTGAGAAGATCCCTGATCTCTGTAAGAAGCACTATGTCAACCGGTGGCTCTGCAGGCTTTTCAGGCTCTTCATGCTTGCCAAGTGACGCAAGCTTATTTATGACCTTCATTATTACAAAAATAACGAACGCCATGATTATGAAGTTGATCACTGCCGTCAGAAATGCGCCGTAGTTTATGTACTGATTTCCAAGCAAATGTATCTTGCCCTCTACGTCAGCGCCGCCTATACAGCCTATTATCGGGTTGATAAAATTTTCCGTAAACGACGTCACGATATTCTGAAACGCAGCGCCTATGATAACGCCCACTGCCAAGTCCATGACGTTTCCTTTGAGAGCAAACGCCTTGAACTCATTTACAAACTTCTTGATAAAACCTTTTTTCTTCTCTTCCATAACGGTTACGACCTTTCGTTTTTTATTCCGAGCCACGCTCCTACGGTCATTTTATCACATATTTTGACCATTTTCAATAGTTTTTCTACAACATCGTATGGTTTTACGTCGTTTTGCCCATATATGTTAATACACTGTAAATGCTTTGTAAACAAACATGAAAAGGTATTGCATTTCCCGAAATGGTGTGCTATAATGATTAAGCTGTTTAAGTGAGGGACATGACGATGGGATATAGCCAAGAGGTAAGGCAGCGGACTTTGACTCCGTCATTCCGATGGTTCGAATCCATCTATCCCAACCAAAAACAAGCTAAATCGAACAAACATTGGGGTGTCGCCAAGTGGTAAGGCAACGGACTCTGACTCCGTCATTCCGAAGGTTCGAATCCTTCCACCCCAGCCACAAAAGACCGTAGATTTTTCTGCGGTCTTTGTTTTTTTATACATTCTTTCAGCAACCAAAAGAGAGGTTTTGCAACTGAGTATAAGTAAACATAAAAAACAAAATGTGAACAAAAATAATTCGGAATTGTGTGTTTACAAACTGGTAAAAATGTGTTATACTTAAAGTGAAAAAGAAATTCATCAAAGGAGGTCTGAAAAATGAAAAAGATAATAAACAGAAAAAATGCAGCGGCATTGGCTTGTGCCGCTATGATGATATGTGCGGCAGGTGCTGTGCCTGACAGCGTGCTAAGTGTGAGTATGCCTGTGCAGGCGGCTGAAGCTGCGGTGCAGACAAGTCTGCCTCAGGTCACAGGGCTGACATCTAAAACTCCTGATATAAGCTCCATAAGACTTAGCTGGAACGCCGTGAATGGTGCGGACGGCTATTCTGTTGGAATGCGTTCAAAGGGTCAGTATCCTGAGATAGCAGACGTTACGGACACTACATATCTTGTTACAGGTCTGCCTGCGGCAACAAGGGAGAATTTCAAGGTAAGAGCCTATAAGATAGTGAACGGTCAAAAGGTCTATGGCGACTATTCAGTGAACTACAATTCCGCCACAAATCCACGCCCTATAAGCGGTCTTAAAGCTCAGACGGGCAATGCTTCTGTCAGCCTTTCATGGAAAAAGGTGGGCTGTTCAAACTATCGTGTCTTTATGCTGAAAAACGGCAAGTGGACGCAGATAGCGCAGACGAATACAAACAGCTACACTGTCAAAGGACTTGACGCAGGAAGCTATAAATTTAAAGTAAGAGCCTGCAAGCGTGACGATAAGGGTGCAAATCACTACGGCAAATATTCTCAGGAGATAACGGCTCAGGCTATCATGGTGGACAAGGTCACCGGTCTGACATCTAAGACCCCTAACACAAGCTCTATAAAGCTTAGCTGGAACGCTGTGAGCGGTGCGGACGGCTATTCTGTGGGAATGCGTTCAAAGGGTAAATATCCTGAGATAGCTGACGTGAAAGGCACGACCTACACTGTCAAGGGTCTGCCTGCGGCAACAAGGGAGAATTTCAAGGTAAGAGCATATAAGATAGTAGACGGAGTTAAGATATACAGCGACTATTGTGAAAACTACAATTCCGCCACAAATCCAAGGAAGGTAACAGGAGTAAAAGCTTCTGACATCACCGCTTCTACACTTGACCTTAACTGGAAGTCTGTAGGCTGCACAAGTTACAAGGTGTTTATATACACAAACGGCAAGTGGAAGAACATAGCTTCATCTACGGTAAATTCCTGCGCAATAAACGGACTTTACGCAAAGACTACATACAGATTCAAGGTAAGAGCCTGCAAGACGGACGATAAAGGTTCAAATCACTATGGCGCATATTCCGAGGAGATAACTGTCAAGACCCCAGACCACACTGTCGAGGTCATAAACGGCATGAGCTATGTTGACGGAGTGCTTTTGGCGAACAAAACATATTCTCTCCCTGCAAGCTACGATCCAAAGGGTCTGACCAAAGAAACATCAGCGGCGTTCAAAAAGATGCAGACCGCTGCATATAAAGACGGCATAAGCCTGTGGGTATGCTCAGGCTACCGCTCTTATTACGATCAGAGGTACCTTTATAATATGTACTGCAACCGTGACGGCAAGGCTGCGGCAGACAAATACTCCGCAAGACCCGGCTACAGCGACCATCAGACGGGCATGGCAATAGACGTAAACAACGCCAGCGACTCATTTAGCGGCACAAGAGAAGCCAAGTGGCTTGCAAACAACTGTGCAAAATATGGTTTTATAATTCGTTATCCAAAGGGCAAAGAGGCTTACACCGGTTATCAGTATGAGTCTTGGCACATAAGATATGTAGGCACGCCTTTAGCACAAAACATAACCAACAGCGGACTTTCTCTTGAAGAATACTTCGGGATAACTTCGCAATACAAGGATTGACATATGGTTCAGACCGCTGTTCACAGGCATCTGTGAACAGCGGTCTTTTGTTATTATCCATGCTCACTTATCACTTGAAATCTTGCATTTCACCATGATCTGTGTTATACTATATTTAAGGTAATACCGCACAAAGATCGTGCGTCAGATGCGTAGTCAGATTTTTGTGTGATATGACGGAAAATCTGCAAGCAGATGGCGCGCAAAGCCGTCAGGCGGGCTTTGTGCGGTGTTGCCTTATATATTCCACTAAGGAGGTCATCTCTATGCTTCTTTCAGGTAAGACGGTCGTTCTCGGCGTCAGCGGCAGTATTGCGGCTTACAAGATTCCAACCTTAGCAAGGCTGCTCAAAAAGCAAGGCTGCAATGTTCAGGTACTCATGACACAGAACGCCACTCAATTTATAAACCCTATCACTTTTGAATCTCTCACAGGCAACAAGTGCCTTATAGATACTTTTGACAGAAATTTTCAATACAGTGTTGAACACGTTGCTCTCGCAAAGCAGGCTGACCTTGTTATGATCGCTCCTGCTTCCGCTAATGTTATCGGAAAGATAGCATACGGCATTGCCGATGATATGCTCACCACCACTGTCATGGCTTGCCCTTGCAAGAAAATGATATCCCCTGCCATGAACCACAATATGTATCACAATCCTATTGTGCAGGACAATATCCGGAAGCTTGAGCGTTTCGGCTACGAGATGATCGCTCCTGACAGAGGTATGCTTGCAAACGGTGATGACGGCGACGGCAGAATGCCTGAGCCTGAGGTGTTGTTTGAATACATTCTTCGGGAGCTTGCTTTTGAGAAGGATCTTGCAGGCAAAAAGGTGCTTGTTACAGCAGGTGCGACCATGGAGGCTATCGACCCTGTGAGGTACATCACTAATCATTCAAGCGGAAAAATGGGCTGTGCGGTGGCTAAAGCGGCTATGCAAAGAGGTGCAAAGGTGACGTTGGTGGCAGGTCACATGGAGGTTTTGCCGCCTATGTTCGTGGACGTTGTGAACGTAAAGTCTGCGGCGGATATGTTTGAAGCTGTCACAAAGCTTGCTCCTGAGCAGGATATTATCGTAAAGGCGGCGGCTGTGGCTGACTACACGCCTGTTGCGGTGGCTGACAACAAGATCAAGAAGTCTGACGATGACATGAAGATAGAGCTAAAGCGCACGCAGGATATTCTTGGCTATCTAGGTCAGCACAAACGTGACGGTCAGGTCATATGCGGTTTTTCCATGGAAACGCAGGACGTTATCAAGAACTCTGAGAAAAAGCTCACCAACAAAAACTGCGATATGATATGCGCAAACTCATTAAAGACCGCTGGCGCAGGCTTCAAGACGGACACTAATGTTATCACCCTTATCACTGAGGGTGGTGCTGTGGAGCTGCCTATTATGACCAAAGAGCAAGCCGCTCACAGGATACTTGACGAGCTTGCGAAAATGATATAAGTGTACGATAATATGTACAGATAAATAGATCACGAAGGGAAATACCCAATATGAAACGTATTGAGATATATGAAAACGGCATTAATATAGTATTTGAGATAACAGACGACAACGAGGCAAAGCTTCTGCACTTCTCTGCTCTGCCTTTTGATGAAGCCAAGACGGCTTCATACATGGGGTTGAAAACTTTCAGACCTGTAGAGATACAGGCGAGCGGTATCGACCGCCCTGACGAGCGTCACGGCAACAAATATATCGTGACCGCTCCGGGCTGGAGAATGAAGTTCAAGGATTTCCGTGATGTGAACAATGATCTTGGCAGAAAGCTTGAACTTGTGACCTTTGATGAGGTCACAGGTCTTGAAGCTGTGTCCCACTATCAGTTTTACACCGGCACGTCTGTTGTACGCTGTTGGACTACCCTTACAAACAAGGGCAGCGAGGTACAGACCATTGAATATATGTCCTCCTTTGCGCTGACGGGCGTAGAAAAAGAGGGGCTTAAAAAGCCTGAAGACAAGATGAAGATATGGGTATGCCACAACTCATGGCAGCGTGAATTGCAGTGGCAGGACTACACTCTTGAACAGGTGGGGCTTGCGTCCTCTGCTAAGCCTACGGAACAGCGTTCATCAAAGGTATTTGCCTGCACAAACGTTGGAAACTGGTCGGCAAAGGAATACATACCAATGGGTGTGCTTGAAAACACCGAAGCAGGCTCGGTGCTGTTTTGGCAGATAGAGCAAAACGGCTCTTGGCACTGGGAGCTTTCAGACGTGGGAGGACACTTCTATTTACAGCTTTCTGGTCCGTCGGAGATAGAGTCCCACTGGTACAAAGATCTTGCACCTAACGAGAGCATAGAAAGCGTGAAATGTGCAGTAGGCTCGGTGACAGGAAGCTTTGACAAGGCTATGGGCGAGCTGACGAAATACCGCAGAAAGATACGCCGTCGCAACAAGGATAATCAGAGGCTTGCGGTAATATTCAACGACTACATGAACTGTCTGTGGGGCGACCCTACGGCTGAAAAAGAATTTCCCCTTGTGGACGCTGCGGCAGAGGCAGGCTGTGAATATTTCTGCATTGACGCAGGCTGGTATGCTGACGGCTTTTGGTGGGACGAGGTCGGCGAATGGAAAGAGAGCAGAAAGCGTTTCCCTAACGGCGTAAAGGAAGTTGCCGACTATATTCGCAAAAAGGGCATGATACCTGGGCTTTGGCTTGAAATAGAGGTCATGGGAATAAAGTGTCCGCTTGTGGACAGCGTTTGCGATGACAGTTGGTTTTTCACACGTCACGGCAAGAGGGTCTATGACAGAAGCCGTTATCAGCTTGATTTCAGAAACCCGAAAGTTCGTGCCCACGCTGACGAGGTAATAGACAGGCTCGTTTCTGAATACGGCATAGGCTATATAAAAATGGATTACAACATAGAGCCTGGTATAGGCACTGAGCAGAACTGCGACAGCGTTGGCGAGGGTCTGTGGGGTCACCAAAAGGCTTACCTTGAATGGCTTGACGGTGTTTTTGCTCGTCACCCTGACCTTATTATAGAAAACTGCTCCAGCGGTGGACTCAGAATGGACTATGCGATGCTTTCAAGATACTCCATTCAGTCCACATCAGATCAGGACGATTACAAAAAATACTGCACCATTGCGGCGAACTCCCCTACTGCACTTTGCCCTGAGCAATCGGCTATCTGGGCTTATCCTATCACATCAGGTGACAGAGAAGAAGTTGTTTTCAACATGATAAATGCAATGCTTCTGCGTATCCACCAGAGCGGTCACCTTGGCAACATCGACCCTGAACGCAAGGCACTTGTTAAGGAAGCTATCAGCGTTTACAAGAAGATAAGGGCGGACATAAAGGAGGCTGTACCGTTCTGGAGTTTGGGGCTGTCCAAATTTTCGGACGACTGGGTATCTCTCGGTCTGAGAAACGGCAGCAAGGCTTATCTTGCCGTATGGAGGAGAGAGGGCAAGAGCGACACCTGCGCTCTGCCTATCGACTTCCTCAAGGGTGTTGACGCAAGGGTGAAGTGCATTTATCCTGATTTCAGCGAAACCCCTGTGGAGTTTTCAAAGGCGACGGGCAATGTTTCCGTTAAGTTTGACAGACCTTATATGGCTAGACTTTTTGAGATAGAGTGGTAAAAAAGTTACCTGCCAATAAGGGTAACTTTTCCCCACACCGCACCTTTTGTCTTGTCCGATTTTACGGACAGTTGCTCGCCTGTGGGAGATATTATCGCCGATATTCCGCAGTTTCCTGCACGGAGGACATATCTTCTGTTCTCAACGGCTCGCATTATACAGTGGCGGTAATGCTGTTCACGGGCGGAGCTTTTGCCGAACCATGAATCGTTGGTGGAAACGCAAATTATCTGTGCGCCCTGCTCTTTCTGTCGGCTCACAAGGCTTGGAAAAATGGACTCTATGCAGATAACAGAGCCTATGGTCATGCCGTCTGAGGTGAGGGGCTTGGTGTGTCTTTCGTCTGCACATTCGCTCATAGTGTCAAGGTGGAAAATGCCTGCAAAAGGTGTCTTTTCACCGAAAGGCACAAGCACTTGTTTCAGGTAGGGCGAAGACGCAATGCCGTTTTTATCATAGGCGAAAAGGGCGTTGTAATCCTTGCCGTTTTCAAGATAGAACGAGCCTGTCACAAGGGTACACCCATGGGTGGCGGCAAAGTCTGATATAAGGGAAAATTCTTTCAGCTGTTCGTCATAGTCTTTCGGCACGGCAGTTTCAGGAAGCAAAACAAGGTCGGTACCCCACCGCCAACAGCTTTCCATTATAGAAAGGTAGGAGCGTGCTGAGTCAAGGGCTTTGCGGTGTGATTTTTCCCTGCCCTCCAGACTATCCTGTGCGCAGATAACGTCTATCTGAGGGTAGATGTTATCAAGCTTTTTGTCCAGGTTTATGGAATAAAGTCCATAGCTTAAATTTGCCCCCTGCAAAAGCAGTGCAAAGGCGGTGCAGGCAAAACGCTTTTTGCTTGTATATATCTCCCCATGCAGACCGTTGAGCAGGAAAATTATAAAGCTTGTAAGGCGGCAGCTTATGAGCGTTGCGGATTGCAAAAGCAGCGGCGAACTTGTTACAGCTAGCCATGCCGCAGACCACGGAAATGCCAAAATCGGAACTTTCTCCTGAAGCCACTCCCCTGCTGTCAAAAGCAGGCAGAGCAAAACTATCTCAGATAAACGGTGTTTGAGATGCGGTCGCAGGGGCAGGAAAAGGCTCAGTGGAAGATACATAAGGATACACTCCCACAAGGTCAGACCTAACCACGCTAAAGTGGCAAGAGGTATAGAGACAAAGGACGGCAGAGGACATATTTTCCATATGGTGAGCATAAAAGTGAGCTGGAAAAGATAATATGGTACAAAAAAGCACAGAAAATCAAGCCTGAAAGCCCTTTTTTCATGGCAGACTGACAGGCAATGCACCATTGGCGCAAAGATAAAAAACGCAAGCCACGGCAAATTCAAGATAGATTGCATAAGTGCGCTCACTATACCCGTGAGGGCGAGGAACGCTCTCCGTGAGATTTTTGGGTCAATTATTTTCGAGATATTCATGTAAATATTATGACCCGAAAGTCGCACATAATTCACAAAACTATAAAGGGAGGCAGTAAATTGGAGATCTTTATTCCGCAGTTTGTCAGGACAGCTCTTGACAGGCTGAATGAGTGCGGCTACGAGGGATATATAGTCGGTGGCTGTGTAAGAGATAGTTTGCTTGGGAAAAAGCCTCATGATTACGATGTCTGCACCAACTGCACCCCTGACAAAATGCTTGAAGTTTTCGCAAATTTCCGCACTATTGAAACCGGACTGAAGCATGGCACGCTCACTGTTTTGATAGAGGGCGAGCCGGTGGAGATAACCTGTTATCGCAGTGACGGAGAGTACATAGGGCATAGAAAGCCTGCTCAGGTGACATTTGAAAGCTCGCTGGCGGAGGACTTAAAACGTCGTGACTTTACTGTGAACGCTATGGCATACTCACCAAAAGAGGGGCTTATTGACCTTTACGGTGGACAAGGCGACCTTGAAAAGGGCATTATAAAATGCGTTGGCGACCCTGAAAAGCGTTTTGACGAGGACGCTCTGAGGATATTAAGAGGGCTGAGATTTTCTTCATGCCTTGGGTTTGAGATCGAGGAAAAGACCTCAAAGGCTATACTTGAACAACGTGAGCTTTTAAAAAGCATTTCTGCCGAACGCATTGCGTCGGAGCTTAAAAAGCTTCTCTGCGGAAAGGGTGCAAGGAAGATATTGCTTGACTATCGTGAGGTCATAGCGGTGTTCATACCTGAACTTCGGGAAAGCTTTGATTTCAGGCAGAACAATCCCCACCATTTTCTTGATGTTTACGGTCACATTTGTTTGAGCGTTGAGAACGTCAGACCACAGTGGCAGATGAGGCTTACTATGCTTCTTCACGATATTGGCAAGCCGAGAATGCACACTGTTGACGAGAACGGCATTTCGCACTTTAAAAAGCACCAGTTCCAGGGGGCTTACATGGCGGAGAAGATATTAAAAAGGCTCAGGATAGACAATGCGTCGGCGAAATATATTTATGAGCTTATATGGGAGCATGACAACAGGATACCTGCCACGAAAAAATCGGTGCGGAGATTTATGGCTCAGCATGACTTTGACTTTGTTATGGATTATCTGGAAGTGCGCAGGGCTGACACATATGCCCAGTCGGACTACAAACGGCAGGAAAAGCTTGCAGAACTTGACCATATCGCAGAGCTTGCAATGGAGATAAAAGAGGACAACGAGTGTATACACATTTGCGACCTTGACATAAACGGCAAGGATCTTATACAAATGGGCTTTGGCGGAAAGGATATCGGCATTGGGCTGGAGCTTGCATTGAATGGTGTTATAGACGAAAAGGTGGAAAACAAAAAAGAGGAGCTGAAAGGCTACATTGAAAGCAACTTCAAAAGGCAGGATAAAGATAATACTTAAGGCGTTGGCACTTGTGCTGTGGTGCGTGGTGATATTCATGTTCTCGGCAAACAATGCTGACGAGTCCAACAAGCAATCAAATGCGGTGTTTAACACAGTGATAGAATTTGTCAACCCTGTATATGACAGCCTTGACACTACAGCGCAGGCGGAATACAAGGACACCGCCACGTTCATCATAAGAAAGCTTGCGCATTTCAGCGAATACGCCTTGCTTGGAATGCTGGCGTTCATCAATTTTTCAAAGGTGAAAAAGCTTGGATACAGAGGGCTTTTTGCGGCAGTTTTTTCTTGCATCTACGCTTCAAGCGATGAGATACATCAGCTTTTCGTGCCGGGGCGTGCAGGGCAGGTGCGTGATGTTCTTATCGACACAAGCGGTGCAGTGGCAGGAATTTTACTTGCCATACTAATACGAAAAATATGGCTCAAAAGCCGTGAGAAAAAATCGTGATAGCAAAAAATATCCGTGGGGGCATTTCGCTCTCACGGATATTTTATTCTAGCAAAACCTATTGCAAATCATATCGTGACCCATTGGTATCGCCTCATTCAAAGCCTTGGCTTTACTTAAATCACTTTATCTCAAGTCTTTTGGTTTCAGGCTTTACCTCCTGCATCTTTGGCAGGTCAAGGGTCAGGATACCATTCTTGTACTCTGCGGAGATATTGCCCGTATCAATGCCTGTAAGGTCAAAGCTTCTCTGGTAAGAACCGTATGTCCTCTCACGGCGGATATACTTGTCTTTCTTATCCTCTGTCTCTGCCTTATGCTCAGCGGTAAGAACAAGATCGTTGCCTGAGATGTCAAGCTTGATATCGTCCTTATCAAAGCCCGGAAGCTCTGCTTCCATTACATATTTGTCGCCCTCGTCCTTGATATCGGTCTTGAAGCTCTGGAGTGCATTTTCTCCAAAGAAATCATTCTCAAAATCATGGAATGCGTTAAACAGGTCGTAGCTCTTTCTTTCAAATGGTGTAAGTCCAAACATATAAATTCCTCCTTGATGTGTTATATCTTAATTTATCTTGTAAGCTTTTATAATTTATTCTGCTCTTCCATTGGTATCATTTCCTTTCTTCATTGTCTTTATGATACCCCTGCTATATGTTCATTGTGTGAAGATATTGTGAACATTAGCTGAATTTTAGCACTCTCGTTATGCGAGTGCTAGCGCATTAACTTTATGAGTGCTAAAACAATGTCATGACATGATATGATAATCAGCGGGCGAACGCTGTTCGCCCCTACTGCGTCAACGCCTATCACTGCTTATCGAAGCGGTCTTTAAGAAGCTTCAAGGCTTTCTTTTCTATCCTTGAAACATAGGAACGTGAGATACCAAGGCGTTTTGCGACTTCTCGCTGCGGCAGCTGCGGCTGACCGAAAAGACCATAGCGCAGAGTGACTATCTGTCTTTCACGCTCATCAAGAGAGCTTTCGATATAGCGGTAGAGCTGTTCACTGCGAATGGAAAGCTCTATTTTGTCGGCAACGTCCTCTCCGTCTGCGATTATGTCGATAAGGCAAAGCTGATTACCGTCCTTATCGGAGTCAACAGGCTCGTCAAAGTGGATATCGTTGGCAGACTTTTTCTGGGAGCGGAAGTGCATTAGTATCTCGTTCGCTATCATCACCTAATGTCGAATTTTCATCAGAGCTTGTCTTTGCCCGTTTTCTGTGGGCTTTTTTATAGTTTGCGAGTTCGTCCTTTATATCCTGAAGTTCTACTGTTCTATTGCCAGTAAAGAATAATTTTACATTTTTGCCATCCCATTCAGCGTATTCTATGACTTGCCGCACAGCGTAACGTTTGTCCTCAAAGGTGGTTTGGGTATCTAAGGCTGCTGAAAATTCAGATAGGCGAGTTGCAAGATCTTTGAAATTAGCAAATGCTTGCTCGCTTTGTGCGACAACTTCTTCAAGCTTGATTATTTTTGAGCTGATCTCTTTGTTGCTGTTTTCAAGCTTTCGGTATTGCTCATTAGCGTCATCGGACATTTCAGGCGACATTTTACTTCCGTTATTGGCAATAAAATTTATAAGGTTCTTTTGTTTTTGTTTATTGTCGCTAAGCCTTTTTTTCATCTGCTCCAGTTCTTTAAGTACAGGCTGTTCATCGCTTTCAAAATTGCCCTGTGCCTCTTTCAGCTGCTTTGCCAATTCAGATTTATCCGATGTCAGAACTTTGATTTGCTCCCAGACAAGATCATCGAGGAAGTTGCCGTTTATGCGTTTCACATTGCATCTTTGTCGATTTGAGTTAAGCATCATCTTACACGCATACGCAAAGTTTCTTTCTCCTCGTTCATTATAAGTTTTTGCCACACGAGGGTACATTATAGAACCGCATTTGCATCTGAGCAATCCAGAAAGCAATGCACAATGGCTGCGTGGGCGATTGTAGTTCTTATCCTTATTTTTATCCAGAATATTTTGAACACTTACCCAGTCTGCTCCATCTATAACACCTTCATGTTCGCCAATAGCTACGATCCATTCATTGTAAGGTTTAACTTTATGGCTGGTATTCTTCTCTTGCTTGGTTTTATTATAAACCATCATTCCTTTAGTTCCGTCAAATTCGGTGTCTTCTGCGTATATTGTCGAGCCTTTATTCTCAAAAAATTTAAGGACAGCGTTATCAGCCTTTGCATATACGGGATTACTTAGAATAACCTTTATTGCAAAACGTGTGTACTCATTACCCATTTTCGTTTTGATATTATCATTAAGTAGTGTTGCCTGAACAGCCGTAAGGGATTCTGTTTTGAGATAAAGCTTATAAATTCTCTTGATTAGTTCCATTTCTTCGGGTACTATCTCGAGTTTTCGGGCGTAGTGCACTTTGCCGTCTTTATTAGTGCTACCGAGGGTTTCAACGCTTTTGTAACCCGTTGGAGTTGTACCGCCGAGCCACCGACCTTTCTGTGCAAGCTCGGTCATATTATCAATAATACGTTCAGCAATTATATTTCGCTCCAGTTCGGCAAACACGGCTACAAGCTGTATCATTGCCTTATCCATAGGGCTGTTAGTTCCGTTGAGACCATCGCTGACAGAGATAAAGCGAATATTGTGTTTTTCTAAGTTGTTGAATGTATTTGTAAAATCTGACACAGATCGGCTTATTCTATCGAGCTTATAGCATATTACGCATTGGATTTTGTTATCCTCGCACATATCCATCATCTCTTTAAACTGAGGTCTGTCGGTATTGCCGCCAGAATAGCCCTCGTCCTCGAATATGATAATATCTTCCTCATCGACATTCATACTGCTAAGATGAAGTTTACAGCGGTCGATCTGCTGATTTATACTTTCGCCTTTTGCTGTAAACTTCGATTTACGGGCATATATGGCGTACTTTCGATTATCGCAGCCAGTATTGCTTGTACTCATATGAGGTTCTCCTTTTTTATTTTATTGGGTATCATACAGCATACCACAATAAATGGTGTAAGTCAATAAACAATAGTCAAGTATTGAGAAAATTAATACTTGACTATTATTATCATATGTATAGTTGAGTGGTTACATTAATATAAGATGTTATTACAAGAGTTGAGCTTTAATTCAAACTCTCAGAACCTTTTTTAGGTTTGTCAGAACTGTCCCATTTGATTTCCCTTTTGAAACCCTCCCAGTAACCTTCATTATCCCAGTCATCCCAGTGTTTGTTCTTTAGCTCATTAAAACGATCGTCATTGGGCTTAATGCTGGTAACAATAAGCTCATATGTGACACCAAACTCCCTGTCAACTATTTCATTTTCGTTATTCGGAAATTTAGCTCTTTTATATGGTATAAGAATATAATACAATTTTTCCTTTTTTCCTTTATTTTTGAAAAGCTCTCTAAGCTTATTTTGCAATATTATATCGTCAGCTTTAAGTTTCTGTGGAGAAATATTGATTACTTTTATACTTTTATCTTTATCATTGCTAACACTTCTACTTACTCGATTTCTTACAAAATAGATAAAATCAGCTTTGCTGTTGACAACAGTTTTAATAAGATTTTTGTGGTCTTCAAGAGTAAATTCTGTATTATAACCTTCACCGTCAATGTAAGGAGGATCATAAATAACAAGAGAGTTCTCCGAAAAAGCTCTTCTCCTTACCCCTATGAGCTCCTTGTAATTGTTACTCTTCAAGTAAGTATTTTTCTGATTCAAAAAAAGTGAATATTCATATATATGTCTGGCAGCATTGAGAAGAGTGTCTGTTTTTGCTTTACTATTGAGATTTTCCATTTTATTCATTACGCTAACTGCATTAAGATAAAAATAATAAGTGGCATAAGCTAATGAGCTATCGTTCTTGTTATTACTCTCATATAATTCTTTTATCTTTGTAAAAGTATCCTCTGAAACATCAAGTGTTAGTATATTTGTTATAAGCCCAAATGGTTGATTCTTTACAACTTCCATCAAGTTGTATAGCCCTTTTTGCGGCAAAGCTTGAGCCTCATCTATGCCTTGTGTTTTCTGCATATTGATATTTGCAGCAACGTCGTCATATACATTGACATAAAGCTTACCTCCACATTGTTGAACTCTTGTGGAAACCCCAAGAGCACCAGCAAAGACATCGGTTATTCTTTCATATTTATTATCTCTTACGAGTGCCCTAATTGTATCTCTCATAATTGGGTTGAACTTATTTCCATGCAGCTTGATAGTTGGTATAGTTAGTTCATTCGATGACTTATAATATGCGATAACGAACATAAGGCACAAATTAGCTATTTTCGATCTATCATTAGTCAGAACTATTATTTTCAGTAACTGATCTATGTTGTAAGGAATATTAACTGATACGGCTACTTGCCGCTCGATTTTGTTTATATTCCTTTTGATCCAAGGCTTACCACACAGCTTATTGTAGGCAGAAGCATATGCATCTTCAGGACTTTGACCTGTATTTTTGTAATAGAGTGGTGAGCACTCGTTGTAAAAATCACATAAGAAAAATACAAATGCCCGAATAATTATAGTTCCTTGGCGTTCTTCGCCTAACAGTTTGCAAACCCTTTCAAGTAACACTTTACTTACTATAACCTTTCTAGATCCTACTTTCATCATCTTGCCCTCCAAGTATATTAATCTTGAGGGTATAGACGTATCTCATTTTTCATATACAAATCTCGATGTATACCCTCAGAAAGGTATAGATCGATCTCGATATGCAAGAAATTTATCTGAGAAATAATTTATTTGATTTCAAGATGTAATCTCATCTGGAACAGCAAATAGTAGTAACTCGCAAGAAAAAACAACAAAACCCGAAAATATCGCCATTTTCAGGTTTTGCTGTTTTTATGTCAGTATTAATTTTATTTCGATAATTCTTTCATCGATAAGACGTGAAAAAATCTAGAACAGTAGTTAAATGAGCAATAAAAAAGCTGCCCAGTTGAAGTAAGAAGTGGTCAGTATAAAAGAATAATATCCAATTAGTGGTACAGCAATTTTAAGATTTATGGTAGCAATCAATGTATTTTTACTATAATCTTGGCTTTGCTACACTGCTAAAATTTTCGATTTTATGGTAACAATTAATGTATTTTAAACATAATATTGGGTAAGATCAAGCTATGTGAACCTCAGATTTCATTATAGCAATTAATGTATATTCGCTATAATATTGACATTATGCACTGCAAAGAATTACGATTTTATGGTACCAGTTAATGTATATTTATCGTTATTATGCCACAAGAATATTTGGATTTATGGTAGATTTGGCTTATAATTCAAGAAAATACTTGGCACAGTTATTAAAGCTACATTTTCCTAAAGAACATTGTATATTTGCTAGTTTTGGCTTGAAATTATAAGAGATTGGGGACTACACGTTCGAGATATTGGAGGACTGTTTAGCCAGTCCTAAAAGGCAATAACCCATAAATAAACATCGCAGTTAGCCGATTTTTTTATTTAGAACAAAAAATATGGCTAGAAAAATAAAAGTTTTAAGATTTTATCTGCGTACGTTCAGCTGGCAGTATCTTATACAGAAATCGAACAGCTTATATACCCTCGACCGACAGACGAAAGGGCAAGAAAAAAGCCACCACGATCAGACGGTCGTAGTGGCGAACAAGATTTGGTTATGGGTAGTATTGTTTCAGAGTAAGGTAAAATCGCTTAGGAAAAGCTAATTTTTCCCTATGAGATTACAGCCAAGTTAAAATATAGCACTATGAGATACACAACAAGTTCTATATGCGGATCAAAGAAGAAGGTGCATACTAGGATATGACACTTGGAACAACTGATTCAAGTATGTCAACTAACTCCAGTATCACATCAAGGGGTGGTTGGGTGGGTATAAGAAAAGACCTACTCCTTAGCCAAGCCTGACAGGTACGCAGCTAAGAGTTTCTTATCACTAGCAGAAAGCCTATCGTACTTGGTGAGTATCTCAGCTTGTTCATCAGAGAGCTTGACAACGTGGGAGACAGGCTGCTCTAGGGTATCGTCTTTGAAGAAGTCCGACATAGATACGCCGAGACCATTACAGAGTTTCATTAGGGTACTTACAGTTGGCATTGTATTTCTTACGAAGATATTATTCAGACTTGAGTATGGTATATCAGACTCTTTGGCTAGCTTATAAATGCTCCAGTTATAGTCAGTGAGGTACTTGCGAAGTTTTACGAGTATACAGTTTTCATTAATCATTTGGGTATCTCTCCTGTCAGTTTCTTTAACTTTGCTTTATATTATTATTTTAAAGAAACAAGATAAATAATTGAAGATGTAAATATGAGTTGTATATTTCAAATAAAATTACTCATATGAGAAATTAATTATTAAGAAACTGTTGACTTTAAGTAAGAAAAATGTTATAATAAAGATCAAGGAAAATTTTTCTGAGAAATGTGGAACTTTTTCTGCACCTCGATTGTCTATATATACAGAGAGCAAGAGGTGGTCAGATGAATGAAGAAGTTCTCTGCAAGATCTTTGGGAAACTCGCTGATGGGTATCAGCTGACCCAAGATCAGCAAAAGGCATTGTTTAGGAAAATCATTGAAGATGGGAGTAGTTTAGAAAATGAAGGAAGAAGTGGATTACACCGAAGCGGTGGAGAAAGCGAAGCAAGGTGATCAGCAGGCTAAAGAAGTGCTGTACACAGAAACTTGTCAGCATATGTTTTTCCTTGCTAAGAGCATCGTCAAAAGTGACGAGGAAGCAATGGATATTATCCACGACAGCTACATATGTGTATTTCAGAAATTAGACAATATAAAGAACTTATCCGGTTTTAAGTCTTATCTGAGAACAACAGTAGTAAACAGATGTAAGAATTATCTTAGTAAGAAAAAGCCTTTATATCTGTCAGATATGACAGAGGACGGCGAGGAGTTCGAGCTTGAGGACATTGACGGCGAGATACCTGACGAGCTGCTTGAAAACAAGGACGTTATCGAATGTGTACGCAGGGTAGTTGAAAGCCTGCCTGAGGAGCAGCGTATGTGTGTGATACTCAGGTATTACGATGAAATGAGTTTGCAGGAGATAGCAGACACGCTTGAAGTTTCTTTGGGTACTGTAAAAAGCAGGCTCAGCAGAGCGTCTAAGAAAATGCGTGACGAGATAGAACGCCTTGAGAAAGAAGAGAACAAGAAGTTCAGATGTATCATTCCGTTCTTCTGGCTCAGAGCTGGTCTTGAGGGTATGGAGAATGAAACTGACGTGCCTAAGGCACTTGAAGTAAAATTATTTGGAAAATCTATTAAAAGAGGGGTATCGAAAATGGCGAGAAACATTATTGTTGCGGCAGCAGCTTTGGCGATAGCAGGAGGGGTATTTCTTACCGCTTGCGGAAATGACGAGGGCAAGAAAGACACAACAAGCAGCCTTGCGGACACAAGTTCAGTATCTTCCGCAGCTGAGGAAAGCAGCTCTGAGGCTGAGGTGAAAGAGCCTAAGGTGTTTGAATGTGAGCTTGAGGCAGGCAGCGAAATGACCGCAGCTGAACTTGCTGCAAAGCTGAGCAGTGATAAGTTTGACACAGCTGCATTTGCCAGCGGCGAAGAGAAGATCACACTTGACAAGTTGGGCGTACAGAGCATTTCACTTAACATCAAGCTTGCCACAGGAGAGGAGGAACTCTGGAACATCACAGTAACGGTAGTAGACAGTGAGAAACCAGAATTTTCGGGTATCAAGGAGAAGTATGAAATTACGAAGGGTGACAAGCTCCCCGATTTCAAGAAAGGGGTATCCGTGAAGGATAACTACGATGATAGCGTAGAGTTCACAGCGGAGCTTGACGGCAAGGCAAAGAAGTCCGATTACAAGGCAGGCGAATACACTATCACCTACAAGGCAAAGGACAGCAGCGGAAACGAAGTGACTGCCACATCAAAGCTCATCATCAAGGAAAAGCCAGAGGAAGAGAAGAAGGACGATGAGAAGTCTGAGGAGACCTCAGACAACAATAACAATGGCAACGGCGGCAACTCGGATAACAATGGCGGAGGTAGCTCCAACAATAACGGTGGGGGCAACTCTAACAATGGTGGAAACGGCGGAGGCAACTCCAATAATGGAGGAGGCAACGGTGGCTCTCAAAATAACGGTGGCGGCTCAAGCAATAACAATGGCGGAGGCTCTAGCAATAATGATGGTAACTCAGGTTCTGGCGGCGGTGGTAAGGTCTGGACATGGGATGATGATGACGGTCATCACAGGGGTACAATAGATGATGGTACGACTCCAGGTGGAAATACTGAAGGAACAGGTACTAGACAGTACGGCGACCCGTTTGGTTGGGGATACGATTATTGGTATGTTGTTTATCCTAACGGCGAGATAACCACCATTTAATCTACCCACGAGTTAGTCATATCTACTCCAGTTTAGATATATTGAAAACGAGAGCGATTTCTTTCAAAGAGTTCGCTCTCTTTTCTTTAAAGAGAGGATTTGAAAGCATGATAAGTTACGATAAGAAAACGCGGCATCTGATAGTATCATCAGGAGAAGTAGTGACCTTTGACATACAGCTCAGGGGTAGAATAAATGTAGTTAGAGGTGCAGCTGCAACAGGTAAGACATATATGTGCAATCTGATAAGAAACGGAAATCCTCACCCAGATGTAGTCGTATTTGAAAGAGGCGTAAACTCAGTGAGGGATTTAACTTCCCTGTCAGATAAATTGATTATAATAGATAGAGCTGATATGTTGAGTGGTGAAGTAGTTGAGCACATATTTCAAGACCTCGATAACACCTACTTAATAATGGCACGAGTACCATTAGGTTTGGGTGTCACACCTAACTACATAGGTGAGTTTGTTAGAGATAATCGACTAATCACAATGAGATACAATTTTTCAGTTCCAGGTTGGTTCTAACTACCTGATAAGTTATTGATTTTCACTAAGAAAAATGTTATAATAGATTAAATGAAAGGAGTGATTAAAGTGGGTACGCAAAGGCTTTCCAGTATAGAAACAAAGAGGTTCATATTTGAACCGTTATCTGCTTTCCTCAAGGCACGAGATGTATCTTTAGCGAACAGGACTGTAATAAATGACATTGCAGTAATAGCAATCTTAGGTACTCGCAGCATAGGTAAAACAACTTTGCTAAAGCAGTTATACGATACCGCTCCAGATGTATCTGAGTATTTAGATTTAAGTGTTTCAATAAGAGACAGCAAATTTGAGGAATATTTCGCCGCCTGTAAGGCGAGCGGAAAAACACGCATTCTGCTTGACGAGGTATGTAAGATAGATAAAGAGTACGAGGCAGATTTCGTAAAAGCAGTTAAGGATTATGTACCTCACATGACATTTATAATAACGGGTAGCACACAGGCGGTTGTATCAGCATTATCATCTAAGATATGTAGGGGTATTGATGTAGAGTTAGTGCCTATTATGTATGCAGAGAGTTTGGCTTGGAGTTTGGGTAGTTCAGTGGTTAATCCTGAGAGTGCGGTTTCAAGCTCGACTATATCTTTATTCGAGGAGTATTTGCGTAAAGGTGGAATTGTGACTGAGAGTTTAGCTGTGCAGCCGTTGAATTTTCTATCTGGAACAGTTACAGATACATTGGACTCGTACCGCTCTCATTTTTCTTGTTTGAGGGGTATCGATAAGCAGACTTTGGATAATTTACTTGCGTATATTGTGCTTTGCCAATATGTTTTCAAGTGTAAGAATGGTTCATTCTGTCAGATACCGTCTTTGGAGAAAGAGATTAGAAAAGCCCTCGGAGATAGTTATGTTTTGTTACGCCGTTTATGTAGCGACAAAGAGGTCAGGGGTATGCTTACTGAGTTATGCGGGGTACTCACTGCATCGGGGTTGGCTTTGCCATTGAGTGTGGTAACTTCTGACGAGATTTCTAACGAATTAACGTACAAGGGACTTGTCCATATACCGCAGATTGATACCGATATTCCAGCGATAGTATTTGCGTATCCTTGGTTCATAAGTCATTTTGGTATTACAGATGATTTGTTGAGTGAAAAGCATTTGGGTATGTGGTTTGAGAACTTGGTTCTATATAAGTTGAACAAGTGCTACACCTTTGCCGATAAGTATAGAACACCCAATCAGCTTGGTGAGATTGGTTCACCAGGAGATGAGCTTGATGCATTATATACTGTACGCTCTTTGAGTTCGTCTAGGGTTTGTGGTGTCGAGTCCAAGTGGCGACCAAGAGAAAGCATTTCTAATATAAGAATAGCTGGGTATGTCAAATTAGCTAACCGTTTGGGGTTAGATGAATTGGTACTCACCAGCACTACGGTTAATGCTGAGGAGTTTACAACGGGCAAACTTGATGTACCGACTAAGATATATCGTTGTGACCTATTAGTTTTAGGTTTAGAGGCGGAGTATATGCGACTGGTTAAGAGAAACTTATCTGGCAGGGAGTGTGTGGATTCTTCAAAGAGCGTATCGGAGATTATGAAAGAGCTATTAGGGTAGCGATGAGTTTGGGTACACCTTAAAGATGTTCAGCAAAAAGATGAAAGGAGCGACAGATATGCCTACAAGAGAGAGCTGGATTGAGTACGATACTAAGCGTTATGCTTTCGATGCGGTATCGAAGTGGATAAACATCATCGAGACGCAGCGACAAGTATCTCCATCTAGGAACGGGTGTTTAGCAATTCTAGGGGTACGTAAAGCAGGCAAGAGTGTTTTACTGCAACAATTATATGAGTTAGCTCCAGAAAATTCTGTCTATGCTGATATACGAAATCTTGATTTGGGTACTGCACAGAAAATCAAAGATTGGTTTGCACAATGGGATACAACATCTATAACCCGCATTTATCTGGATGAAGTGTGCAAGATACCAGATAGCCTGCGTAACACTTTCTGTTCTTGTATACAGGGGTATGCAAACAGAAAGGTCATCGTCATAACAGGCAGTACTAAGTATGGTGTCAGAAAGATAAGTAACGAAATAGGTAGCGGTACTATTTTTGACCTGTGTCCGATATTGTACAGTGAGAGGTTACTTTGGGGGAGTTCTAGTGAGGGTAAACAACAGAGCCTTAGGGATTTGAGTTCTGTTGACAAGTACAGGTTGTATCTTCATTACAATGAGATTTTCGCAGATAAGACAGGTTTGACTTATATAGCGAGTGTGCTGAGCGATACACTTAATTCGTGCTTGCACAACTTTAAGAACGCTGAAAATGCTAGTTTAAAGCGTATTGTATCGGAGATTTCAAATGACTCCTCTAAGCTCTCGAACCTTTTGACGTATGTTTCGTTGGCTCAGCATATATTTGTAATGCCTAGCTCTGGGCAGATTGTTTCAATTCCAAACTTAAATAAGCCTGATATAAATCTGTCGAAGGAGCTGTCGAATTTGTATGACATATTAGCCTCTCGACAGGGTATTAAGAAGGCGGATATCGTAGCTTTCTGTAAGTTACTGAGAGAGGCTGGTTTAGCTAGAGATGCTTATAATTCCACGGATTCGCAGAAAACTCTGGACGTAGTTAATAAGTGTTTGGGTATAGCAAGCTCACCTGCACATAAAAGACTAGAGGCATTAACCCGCTTAGACTCGGAGACTCCGTCAATGTTATTTGAGTTCCCACAGTTTTCAAGTTATGTTTTTCAGGATAGTCTAGGCAATAATATAGACGTGGAGAGCAAATGGGTAGAGGACTCTATTTTGTTGAAAGCGGCATATTGTTATTCTTTTGTGGATAAATACCGTAGTTCCACAGGAGATACGGAATTAGACGTTCTGTACACTTCCTTAATGGGTATGTCTGACGTATTTGCTATTGAGGTCAAAAACCGACCAATGAGCAATCTAAACCGTGACCAGTTGTTTGGGTATGCCAGAAAAGCAACGGAATTGGGTATCTCGGAGCTAGTGTTGACAGCTACAGATGTTAATGCATTTGTAAGAAATTACGAGGGGTATCTCCCGATTAATTTTTATAGAGTGGATTTACTGTATCTAGCTCTTGAGCAGGAGTATGTAAGCCTTAGTCATGATTATTTGCTCGGAAAGATAGATATTCCATACACTAAGCTGAGAATTTCTGAGCTTATGCAAAAGTATGGGTTAGATGAGAAAATTGAGCAATAGTAAGTAAGAGGTGAGTATAAATGATTTTTCACGTATTGGAGAGATTAAAGTATCATGGCGATACATCTGGGTATATTGTTCAGGCTGTGTCATCTGGAAAGGTAATGTTTTTATCCGCAGCCCAGGCTATGTCTTGTCAATTCGATAACGCTGTGATTTGCTCCAACGGGGTACTAAGAGGAAAATTGGGTATTCCAGATAAAATAGTATATGATGAAAAGACTTGGGCAGGACAAAAGACAGGGTATTTCAGATTGTATCACGGCTCACCAAACGAGGCATTTACACCAACATATGGGTATGGCGATGATAAGCACGATTACGGCAAGGGGTTTTACTTAACACCTTACGCTGAGTTGGCTAAGGAATGGGCAATGTGTTTGGGAAACTCAATCGGGTACTTGCATATGTATCTGTTACGGCTAGACGGTCTGAGTTACTTGAATTTTAACTCATTAAGTGAATTAAGCTGGCTAGCTGAGTTGATGAAACATAGAGATGCGTCGGACAGTGCCAGATACAAAAGATTTGCTGGGCAGTTCATAGCGAAGTATGGCGTAGATATTTCGGGGTATGATTTCATTTATGGCTGGAGAGCTGATTCGTCTTACTTTGTTATAGCTAAGCGTTTCGTCAAAGATGAAATAGACTATAATTTGTTGGGCAGATTATTCAAGCTTGGTGACTTAGAGAACCAGATTTGCTTGAAGTCGGCGAAAGCTTTCTCTAGCTTAGTTGAGTATGCCAGACCAGTGCCTGTGCCAACTAATTATGCTGATAAATATTGGAGCAGGGATAGACGTGCAAGAGATTTAATGAAAAAACTGATTGATTCTCCAGAGAATACGATGACTCGTACTTTTAGTAGTTTGCTTAAGTGAGGTTGTTACAATGAACGAGAAAATGGATTTGTATATAGACGATTTAGCCGAAAACCAAGGAGTACTCTTCACAAAGGCAGTTGAGCAGGGTTTTGACCTTTGTTCTTTCGCTAATATGTATTTGCGTTCCAGCCCGAGGGGTTTTATGGATAAGTGTTATCCATACTGGATGACCCTGATACCGAGTATTCTCATAGACAAATTACCTCTGTTAGAGGTGCAAAAGACCGCTGAGTGGCAGGACACTTGGGAGGCAGAGTGGTTCGGAGAATTTTACGCTTGGTATCAGTATTTGACAAACATTCCTAGCGTGCAGATTGCCGAGTCTGTATCGCCAGAATTTCTTCACGCACATTACAACGTATTGCACGACTTAGATATAAGGTTAGCCGTAAAAAAACTAGCTAAGTTTAGAGGGGTGAATATATGATATTCTTTCACAATCCAAACGAGGAAAACGGGTATCTCAGTAATTGGTTTATGTCTGAGTTTGATTGCAATGGGGTATCGTTTGCCTGTGCCGAACAGTATATGATGTGGAGTAAAGCTGTGCTGTTCAATGATACAGATATAGCCAAACAAATATTGAGCACATCTGATTGCGGTGAGATAAAGCAGTTGGGCAGACAGGTTAGTGGCTTTGACGAAAAGACTTGGGCGACCGAACGTTGTCGCTTAGTCACGCAGGGGCTTATCGAAAAGTTTAGACAGAACTCTGATTTGAGAGAAAAGCTATTAGCTACTGGAGATGAAGTACTTGCTGAGTGTGCCGTACATGACCGCATTTGGGGTATTGGTTTGAGTATGACTGATGCTAACCGATTTGACTGTAATAGGTGGAGAGGTCAAAACTTGCTTGGGTACTGCCTGATGCAAACTAGGGATTATCTGCGAACTGAGAAGTGGGATTTCGATTAGCGTAGTGAGAAGGGCATTTAGGAAGAGGTGTTACGATGGGAGCTGTTTTACCAGTTTTAAAGACTAAGCGATTTTTGTATGATGTGATGACTACTCGCTTGAATAAACTAGATGCTTGTGCGACTAGAAATAACGATGCCTATGAAGATAGTGCAACGGCTATATTAGGTGTTAGGCAAATCGGTAAGACTGTACTTTTAAAGCAGCTGTACAATGTCGCACCTGATATTTCGGAGTATAGAGATTGTACTGGCTTACCTAGTGGCTTCGACTTCGATGGGTATCTGCATAAACTATTAGACTCAGGCGTAAAGAGATTGTTTCTCGATGAGGTATGTAAGATACAACGAGATAGTCTGGCAGACTTGGTCAGGTTCATTAAAGATGCTTGTGCTTTTATGAGTGTGACTTTTACAGGCAGTACTAAGCAGGCTGTTGCAACGCTGAGTGCTGATGTTTGTCGGGGTATCTCTATAGAGTTTCCACCAATAATGTATATTGAGCGATTAGCTTGGGCACAGTCTGAAGAGGTTAGTTCTTTGACGGGCAAAGACTTATTGGGTATGTCTTCGATAGACGCTTTTGCTAGGTATTTAAATGTAATTAAAGCCGATGAAGAAGCCTGTTTGAGTAACGACTTGTGTGCAAAGTCAGGCTATTGCTATCAATTTGTGAATGATTGCGGGTACGGAAAAACCGATGAGTTAGACGTAGCGTATATGACAGGTTTTTATATTGGTAGTAGAAAAGGTGGCATAGAGGCAAAGTGGCGACCGTATAGTGAAGTCAATAATGTGGATGACTTATCAAGATGTATTAAAATCGCTAAAGCGTTAGAATTAAACGAATTAGCGGTATCATCTATAGATAAGAACTGGGTAGTTCCATCTGCTTTAGCTAAGATTGATGTGAAAGACCGCATAGAGACAATCGTATGCCGTGCAGATTTGTTGCACTTAGCCCTTGAGTTAGGGTACATTGAGGTTCTGGAACGTGGCTCTTGCTTTTCCACTAAGACTACCATAGAGTTGATGAGGCATTTCGATTTAGATAAAGTTATCGAATAAGAGGAGAGAACCAAAGAGGTATCTCTCCTCGAACTATAGCTAACTGATACAGCGGCGGACGGTATGATGAGTTATTTATTTTCACTAAGAAAAATGTTATAATAGTATTAGTAATAAGAAGGAGGTTGTACCGATGAAAATAACGAGAGTTAAGTTTTCAAATGGGGATACGGCTGGGTTTCTATTAGGCACAGAGTATGTTGGGTATCAGGCTGTTTTGAATGAAATATCGAGTATACCTGAACTGACTGTCAATAAGCAGGGCGTAGTGCGTTCAGTAAAGGGTACGCTTCCCGAAGTAACTATGAGACAGTATAATTCCTTTCGTTATTCTGCATTACAGAGAAACGCTCCTCTGGTGCGTGATATTCAGGGTAGTTTTTCTGCGTGGCAGAGGAAATATTCTAGTATGGCACTTTATCTTAGTGGGGCGAGACAGGTTGGTAAAACCACTGAGTTGCAGAAATTTGCTTACAATAATTACGAACAGGTGCTGTATGTAGATTTATCTCAAAGAGGTGTGCGTGCAGCGTTTGAGGCTGCTATTAATCGTACTAATTCTGCAGCTTATCTGGTGATGAGCAGTCTTTGCAAGGGTATTTTGGGCGAACGTTATTTCTGGAATGCTCCTAGCACGATATTGCTGATAGATGAGATACAGGAAAGTCCTACAGTATACAACTATATCCGTAAGCTACTGTCTTTGGAGTGCCACTTAGCAGTAACGGGTAGTTATCTTGGACGAGTTATTATGTCGAAGGATTTCTTTTTGCCTGCTGGTTCGACTTATGACTTGGAGTTACAGCCATTGTCTTTCAAGGAGTTTTGCCGAGCGTTCAATGCTGAGAATACTTTGAATAAGATTGATGTGTTTGGAAAGTCAGATAATAAGGATTATGTTGCTTTAACTAAGCTGTATGAGTTGCAGTTACAGATAGGCGGGTATCCTGCTGTTGTACAAGCGTATAAACAGACCGGAGATGTAGATAGTTGTGTTAGGCTTATTGCTAATCTGTTGAGCAGATTTACTGATGAGTCATCACATTATTTTGTTGACGATAAAAGCAAATTGATTTTTGAGAATGTGTATCGTGCAGCAGTATTCGAGCAATTATCGGAAAAGAAGGGTACTGCTAAGCTGATGACGGACGAAATTACTAATTTCGTGAAACAGGATACCAAGCTCCCTGTGTCAAGAAACGAGGTCAATTCAGCCATTAGTTGGCTCGTTTATAGCAGGGTGTTGGGGTATTGTGATTTATATAATAATGGTGATGTATCACAGCTCTTACAAGCACGTAGACTTTATTTTCGAGATTGCGGTTTGTTGAGTTATCTTATAAGACTTCACGGAGTGGATGTTGCATCTGCTAAGGGATTGCTTGCAGAGACTTTCGTTTATAATGAGTTGTATCGACTGCACAAGAAGGCAGTGCCAATAGTAGCTAATCCAGTTCCTTGCTGTTCCGTGAAAAATCAATATGAGTTGGACTTTCTGTTGGTAGAGTGCTTAACTGGAAGAAAATTTGGTATAGAGGTCAAGAGCAATAAGGGTACTGCTCCTAAGTCCTTGGGGTATTATGAGGAGAACGGCTTGATAGATGTTGCAGTTATAGCAGAGAGAACCAGAGGGGGCAAGAGTGAGAAAGGAAATATAATGCGTATTCCAATCTATACTGTTGCCGAGAAGTTTCCTTACATCTAAGTACGAGGAGGTATAGCAGTGTTACAGATTTATTCTTTAGTAGACGAGAGTAAAAGAAAAATAGGGTATCGTCTAAAGACTGATATTGGCGTTTTTGATATGCCAATACAGCTTGAGCCTGTTGATGGTTTTAATAACATTGCTGGGCAGATAGAGGTGCGAAAGGACTCTTTTGGAGATTATGCATCTGCCGAGGAGTATGGCTTGTCTAAGGACAAGAAAATACCCAATTTAGGTGCGAATGAGTATCTGAAGAACTTGGTAACGCAGCATATAGGGGTTTTTGGGGCTAAGTTAGGGTTTCGGGTATTTTTAGGCGATAAGCTCGTTAAGGAGACATCAAGATACTCAAGTCTGGGTACTCGTGATTGTTTTGAAGATTTATCGACATGGTTGAGAGATGCTGATGCTACGCCGAATACAATGGTTTTATTCGGGGTTCGTAGAACGGGTAAAACCGTCCTTTTGTACCAGTCAATGCAGATGCTGTTAGATGAAGGCGTTCCAGCCAATGATATGGCGTATTTCACTCTGAGAAGAGATAAGATTGATACTGAGGAGCTATTAGCCTATATCCAGACATTGATTTATGACTTAGGAGTTAAATACATTTTCATAGACGAAGTTACCTTTCTAGCTGATGATATGTCTGGTTTATCGGCTTTGTACGATGAGTTTGGTGGTAGTGATGCGAAGTTTGTGTTATCGGGTACTAATACGGCGGGGTTCTTGCCTGTACTTGATGAGTACCTATACGACAGAGCTTTGTGCCTGTCTACGAGCTATATTTCTTTTAATGAGTTTAATAGACTTTTACAGCAAGGAGAGAATGACGTTAAGTCTTATATAGCTCTTGGTGGCGTTTTTAAGGAAACAGCTAGGTATGTTTCAAGACTGAGTAGTTCAAGTAGTAGAAAAGAAACCCCAGAGGGGTATGTCAGAACGGCTATTACACGGAATATTTGCGGCTCGTTAGAGCACTCTAGGCTGTTGAGAAAGGCTTATCCTGAAATTTCATCGCTAGTGCTTTCTTCAAGGGTATCTGAGGTAGACACATTATTCTATAAATGGCTCGAGATGTATTCAGAGCCATTGACTTTAGATATTTTGCAAAGTGCTTTATCTGTGGAGTCTTTGTCAAAGGCTGCGAGAAACTTGCGAACTCATGGCAGTTTAACTTTGTACAAGTACAGAAAAGACTTGGCGGACAAGATAATCAAAAGATTGGATTTACGAGAGCATACTGTATACAGCGAGAGTTTATTGTCTGAATTAAAAGAACTCTTGTCACAGTTAGAGTGCATGAAGGAAGTATCTGAGGGTATGTCTTTTTTAGTTCCGTTACAGTTGAAGGTTGCTCTGCTTGATAAGATTGTGCAGTTCGGCAAAGAAGAATATAATGCTTTGCAAAAGGAACATCCTGATTTAGTAGGTTGGGAAGTTGCCGAGAAGTCTATAAGAAGCACAGCATCAGGGGTACTTTTTGAAGACGTTATCTACCTGTCTATGATAACTTATCCTGTTCGGTTTAGGAAATACAGAAACAAAAAAGGCGAGGAGATAGACGTAGTTTTCGATAATGGCAATCTGTGCGAGATTAAGGTAACGTCTAAGCCTAGCTTAGCCGATTGTCGTTGGTTGACAAAGAAGAGTATTTGGGAAGACTTGGGCTTTTCCGATAATGGTGTATCCTTGTATTTGATAAGTTCCTGCAAGGAGAGCAAAATACTCAGGGGTACTCGTGAGGACGTTTTAAATGCTGTAATAGCGAAGAGACAAGCAGTTAATCCTAATTGGAAGCCACAACCAGATTTACTCGCTGAGTTAGAGAGTTCAAAGAATGATAATTTTATCTATAATATTCAGTGCATAGGTGCTGAGGAGTTCTTGTTGAATTTAAGCAAGTATGCTGGGGATGGGGTAGATGCAACGAATTATTTTGATTAACACATCCTGTATAGAGAGCAATTTCTACAATAGAGATTGCTCTCTTTTACTTATAGTTGCAAATAAAAGATTTGTATGCATACTAAAATTTGAAGGTGAAAGCAATCAAACCAAGTCCTGCTCATGAAAACGCCTGCATACGGAGTTTTGCCTGAAAAGGGTGTCGAGTAAGTGCGATTATTCGATGAGCTTCGTTTTACCCCTGTTTTCAGAGTGAGTTGTACCTATTCATTTGGTGCATAAAATACCCTTAGATTTTCAAGTCAGATTTCTCAAATATTTTTGAGAATTGTTTCTATTCTCACCCGCAAAATAATTTTTGCAGATTATAGATATTTTTCATTTCGGTGCGTTAGTCGTTTGAGCCTAAAGAGCATTTGAGAAACAAATTTTTTTCGGAGATAGACTTCAAAATTTCTGAGATAGCTGTAATATAACGAAGCCCTGATGAACCAACAACCGTATTACTTATTTTTGATAAATAACACCTTGTAGTCCACTTTAGTCAACGTAAACAATAGGTAGTTTTTCCAAAGTGACCTTTTACCGATATAAAACCAACAGAGTGCTACAGCTATGAATCATCACATCATTTGTTTTTCTGACGATCAGTATATAATAGACTGAAAGGACGAAAATACGATGATCGATGCACTTTACAATTACCGCCAGGGCGATATTAACTCAGCTGAGTTCTCTGACGAGTTCAACGCTCTCTGTATTCCGTTCGAGGAGTCGCTGACAGAAGCACAGCTCACTACCTTCCACAAGCTCCTCGACTGCGTGAGCGAAACTGCCGCCGCTGAGATGAGAGCTTCATACAAGGCTGGCTTTAAGGACGGGGCAACTATGATGCAGAAGATTCAGAAGTAGTAGAATGGTTACAACTATTCTTGACATAATTCTGTATTTGTGGTATAATGACTTTAGAAAAACGTGAGGTGTTTATATGCAGGAAACAAAAATTATTGTGCCACCCATAAAATGCCAAGGTATTAAAACAAAGATAGTCCCTTTTATAAGAGATCATGTTGTGAGGGATGAACAAGGCTTATGGATTGAGCCGTTTGTAGGAACAGGTGTTGTTGCATTTAATATTGCTCCACAAAGAGCATTGCTGATAGATAAGAATCAGTATATCATTTTGTTGTATCAGGGGATACAAAACGGTTCAATAACGCCGCAAACCATTAGAGAGTTTTTAGAGTATCACGGGGCTGTCCTTGAGCAACGTGGCGCTGAGTATTATCGTGAGATGCGTGATAGTTTCAATCAGAATGGTGATCCTCTATTTTTCCTTTTCCTTAATCGATCCGATTTTAATGGGATGATTAGATTCAATCGCCAGGGTAAGTTTAATGTTCCGTTTTGTCAAAAGCCAAACCGTTTTTCCAAAGCCTATATTACCAAAATATGTAACCAAGTTGCTAAGGTTGGGGAGATTATGCGCGATAAGGATTGGGTATTCAAGTGTGGCTCTTGGAAAGATGCTTTTTTTAATGCTTCTGAATCCGATTACATCTATCTTGATCCTCCTTATATTGGTAGAGATACTTCATATGTTGGGGAATGGCCTGAGGAAGAAGCAATTGCTTTGGCGGATTACTCGAAAAAAACTCCTGCTAACGTATGTCTTTCAATGTGGAGAGAAAATGAGTTTAGACGCAATGAACATCTCTACGAGCATTGGAGTGACTTTATGTGGTATGAGTGCGAACATTTTTATCATATCGGAGCCAAAGAAACTAACCGCCACCCGATGATGGAAGTATTAGCTATTAAAAGATAAAGCAAAAAGCCGTACATTTCTTAAAGTGTACGGCTTTTACTTTATAGCAATAATCTAATTTATTCCAGAGAAGACTGTATGAGTGCTTTAATATTTTCATAATCATATTCATACAAAAGAGTTACATCTTTTGGGGATTGGTCAACAAACCATCGTAGAAATTCCGGAAGAGAAGTGTATTCTTTAGATGCTGCCCTATATTCTGGGTAGTATTTCCAGTATAAGTCAAATACTTCTTTCCCATAAGAGGAGAAGGGTCCAGTTCCATTTTTAAGATCCTCAAAAGATTTTGTACTAAAAGAACCTATGTTTTCGGTATTACCAGAGCCTGGTTTATCGCCGGCAATTTTATACTTTTCTTGAATGAAATATCGCACGTCAGTAAACGGATACTCTATACTATCTTTGCTTTTATAATTAAACACTTTGCTTCCTTGTGCAGAATCATTACGTTTATAAATAAAGCATATTACAAAGTGTTTGCAATAATCTGTATACTTATACTCTATGTTTTTAGTGTTATTTCTCATGTAGGAGCCAAATGATCCCAGTGTAAACACTATTCTCGAATCATCATTAACGACATATGTTGTCTTAACGTCAATTGCAATCTTTTCATTAGAATCCTCGGAGGTCATCATAACAAAATCAGGATAAATTGTTTGTGATTCTGGTGTTTTAAGTATTAAGTTATGTTTATTGGCGATTTTTTCCAAGACTGGTTGAACTAACATTTCAAATATTCTACCAATGATTTTTGAATCCGTTCCTAATGTGTGAATATTGTCCTGAGAATCTAAAATACCATACACATTCAAATCAACATTAGGCATTTCTTTATAGAATTCTGGAATTATAAAATCATACATTTAATCTTCCCCCATGTACTATTGATTTTGTTGATCATCGATGAACAACTGATATGCTTCTATTCCAAGTGCATCAGCAATACGTTGAACGTTTTCAATTGATATATTACGTTGAAACCGTTCAACAGTGCTGATATATGTACGATGTAATCCACATTTTTCAGCAAGCTTCTCCTGCGATAGCCCCAAGGCAAGACGATATTTTTTTAGATTTTTGCCGAAAACCTTCACAATGTCCATATACGCACCACCAATCTTTATCTTTTTATTGTAGCACATTACTTAAGAAAATTCTACATATTATAAGTAACATCTACAGATTCTGACATAGGATACATCAGTCTATAGTTTTATTCTCTTTGCACTATATTAAGCCAATTAAGAACAGTCATTTTTTCGTAAGATACAATTGAAGCATACTTGATTTGATAATAGAAACCGTCCTGAGATTTGCTCACACAAGCACTTCTCAGGACGGTTCTTTTCAGGCGGTAGTTTTCCGCTCCGCAGGCTCGAACGGCTCTGAGGGGCATTTCCGTTCGCCAGAGGGCATAACAAGAGCGAGCTGCCGAAACAACTCGCCCTGCTGATTATTCGTCCTCATCACTGCACTCGTCAAGCCCGTGAAGCAACTGAATGTATACGCACTCTGCACGGTCACGCCCCTCGCCCTCGGCAGTCATCATCATTTCAAGGAAATATGCCTTAGCTTCTTCGTAGTCCTCCCAGACCTCACGCCTGCTGTTGTACACTGTCGTGACCTTGCGTGACCTCGGCATTGCCAATTCGGGTATTGCTAACATTTGAAGCACCTCCAATTTCATAGTAATCATATTATAGCCTACAATGATTTCGGAGTCCAGCTCTGCGAATTATTTGTAATAATTCTTGTGCAGGGCGCATCACGGAGCTTGACAGACTGATCGGAAGCGTTTACGAGGATAAGGTATCAGGCAAGATGCCGGAAGAAATGGCATTCTCGCTCCTTGAAAAGTATCAGGCTGAGAAGAAGTCTTTGCAGGCAGAATATGACGAGTTTCAAAAACGCTCGGACATGGCACGACAGGACGAGGCAGATGTGGACGAGTATATTCGCCGTCTGAAAAGCTATGCAGGAGCAGATGAGCTGACACGGCGTATGGCTCTTGATCTGATCGAGTACATCACGCTTGACGAAAATCCGAGGAAGAAATCTATCCCTCGTGATATTCACATCTACTACAAGCTGATCGACAGACCGCTTACGGACAAGAAAAATGCCCTTGCATAAAGCAGGGGCATAGTCCGAAAAACAGATGATTGATACGATATAAGCTATTTTGTTGGATAGAAAATTTGATGACTACCCATAATTGACCTTTACATTAGTCAACGTCCGAGATTAATTTTTTATGTTCGTAATGTTCATTTTGATTTAATCAAGATGCTAAATTATCAAATTCAGATCATATTGAATTTTTATAAGAATAATGCTATACTACACCAACGGTAAATGCAGCGGCTTTACCCAATTTATGGATGATTAGTCTTGTGAATAGCGTTGTCGCACACGCCTTCACAAACGCCGTGTGTGGGGCTACGAATGCTTCGTCGTCAAACTACTCTACCCGCTTGGTGATGGGGCGTTACAGCGGCGTACGGTGTGTTCTGTGGCGAATGGCTTCGTTCACTGCTAACACGGGTATCAATTCTGGGCGGGGTTCGGAATTATTAATGGATCGGGGGTGATTATACTTGAGATTGTCGGAAAAAATGCCATCGCAAAAACTTAAAGTCGGTAGTAAGTTTATATATAAATGGATCGATAACGAAATTCTTTTGGTGGCAGAAGCAATCCATAAATATCCGTATGGTATGCTGTGTCAGTTGTATCGTGCAAAGAGCAAGAAAGATGGCAGCATAGAGATTGAAAAACCTTTGTTTAAGGCTTTCGTCTAAATACAAGGAGGTATTCGTTATGTCGAAATTATACATCTCAGATTTGCATTTAGGTCATAAGAATGCTATAGTGCACGATAACAGACCGTTTGCCGATCTTGACGAAATGCACTCCTCAATTATCGCAAACTGGAATAATGTTGTCAAGGAAGAGGACGAAGTATACATACTTGGTGACTTTGCGTGGAAAAAAATCAGTCGCTAATAAGATACTTCGACAGCTTAAAGGACATAAGTTCCTTGTTCGAGGCAATCACGACAAAATAAATGATGAGATGAGATCGTATTTTGTGTGGATAAAGAACTATTCGGTGATAACTGATGGCGAAACCGAGTTGGTACTTTCACATTACCCTATTGCTCATTGGTATAACCAGTACCGTGGAGCTGTGCATTTGTACGGTCACGTCCATAATTCGAAGGACTATAAAGCGTATTTGCAGTATTCAGATATATGCAGTAAAATGGGTATTCCTTTTGAAAGCTATAATGTCGGCTGTATGCTGCCATATATGGGGTATTCCCCTAGAACGCTGGAGGATATAAGGAGAAACATAAGATGATTTTGATAACAGGCGATATACACGGCAGTCACGATATTTCAAAGCTTGATAATACCCAAAATCCGATTTTTAAGAAACTGACTAAAGAGGATTATCTCATAATCTGTGGAGACTTCGGATTGGTGTGGTATAATGATATGGCAGATACGTTGTGGAGAACGTGGCTTGATGAGAAACCCTTTACTACTCTTTTCGTTGATGGAAACCACGAAAACTTTGATCTGCTTTATGAGTTTCCAGAGGAAGAATGGCACGGCGGAAGAGTTCACAAAATCTCAGACAGCATACTCCACCTTATGCGAGGTCAGCTGTTCGATCTTCAAGGCAAAAACTTTTTCACAATGGGAGGTGCCGAAAGCCACGACAAGGCTCATCGCACGTTAGGTCGCAGCATATGGCTTCAAGAGCTGCCAAGCGATGAGGAGTACGCTAACGCTTTGACTACGTTGGAAAAATGCAATTACAATGTTGACTATGTTATCACACATTGTGCTCCTACTGATATTCAGAATGAAATAGCTGAGGTCAAGAAAAATTTCACATATACTGATAATCGACTTACTAAGTTTTTCAGCGATATAGAACCCAAGCTCCAGTACAAGCGTTGGTTTTGTGGTCACTATCACAGAAACTATGTAAGTCAGATTAACCCAAATTTTGAGATACTTTTTAATAAAATAGTTAAATTGCCTTAATGGGCAAAAAGCGTTCCTTGCTGTAATTGACATTGCAGCAAGGAACTATTTTTTCAAAATAAGATGAACTGAAACTCTTTTAAGTCAAACTTTGTTTGAAACAATATAGACTTACGATTATTTTCAGATAGACTATAATCAAAAATAAACTTATGAGGTGGTTAAAATGGCACTTGTAGATATAATCAATTTACCAAAATACTATGTTTGCAAAAATAAAGAAACTGATGAAATGTTCGTTTGCTATGTGAATGGCAGCTGTCACATTCCAGAACCTACAGGCGATAGTGTTCGCTCGTGTATGCCAACGAGTAATTGCAAAGGAAAAGTGGTTTATAAGATAGATGCTGAGGATTTGAAAAAACTTGATAAGATGATCCTAAGAGCCGTATTTGCAGGCGTTACAGTATACAAATTCGGTAATAACGGTATTGAGCTTGTAGACGGCACTTGTTTTATCAATAATGGTAAGGCGGTAATACCAAAACCAATTACTCACATAGGCAGCAATCCTTTTGGTGCGGCTGCAAAAGAATTGAAGACACTTCAGCTGCCATCATCATTGCTGACTATTGATTATTTTGCATTTCATCAATGTGAGGAGCTTTCCGTGATCGTTTTATCAGAGGGTATCAAGGAAGTAAACTTAGGAAAGTTTTGGAGATGTAAAGGTTTGCGAGAGTTCTATCTACCCAGAAGTATTACTAGAATAAGCTGTAATAATTTGACTCATGATGAGTTGAAGAGAGCATTCAAGAAGTGTGTGTTCTGCGTTTATAAAAACTCTGAGGCTGAGAGGTTTGTTGATTTAGTCGAACTGAAATATAGACTAATAGATGAAACAAGCCCAACTTGATCTGTTTTCAGTTGTTCTTAAACGCATTATCAGCTTATAACGTACAAACTTTCTCCAATGGTCTGTGCTGTGATTATTATATTGATTACTAAAAGTTTTTGAGATAGCAGCGAATGATTATGATTTGCGATTATATATATGTGTGAAAAGTAAACACTTTTTGCTTTTCACACATTTTTTCTTTTGAGAGCGGCATTTAATGCGGCTTTTGTGAGTCAAAAAATAATTTATAATGATTGGAGGATTGATTAAAAAATGTCGTTTTTTAGTAGGTTCTTTGCCGTTAGTAAGGATATTGCCAATGATATTAAAAACAGTCAGAACGGAGTCTCTGAACGCAGATACTCTCAAAATTCAGTTTTGTGTATGAAACTGATAAGGACTTATATGATGAGCTGTAAATGGCACAATACAGAGCGAACAAAGAGGCTAATGACTTTTATCACTCTTAAAGATTCCGAAATTGCAGAGAGGCTTAATATTGAGAACAATACTGTGCGTTGTCACAAAAGCAATTATTCCGCCAAGTTATACGAAAAATTGGGAGATGATTGTTTTACGATCGTGTGTTCAAGTGATGAACGAGCAAAGCGAAATCTTATCTATAAGCTGCGTTATTTAATTGATGGTTACAGCGATATATCCTCGTTTGTACCATCATCTGTTGTTGACAGTATTATGCTTACACCAAGAGATGGTGATCAAGTGTATGATTTTAAAGACTGCATAAAGGAGATAACGTTTTTGGCAAGATTTAGCCTTATTGATATGGCGAGATCGATAGATAATCTTGATGAGGATAAACTGGCATTTATTTTTGAAGTTTTAATGGATGCCAATGCTCATACAAATGAGCTCCAGAAAGAGAGATTAATAAAGCTAATTCTTATGGGCGAAGATAAAATCAAAGAAAACTGCAAGTTGCTTTGAGTTAGCAGTTCGTAATTCTATACATTTACGAACCACAAAGAAAACGTCCGCAAAGTCTGTGTTTTTGACTTTGCGGACGTTCGTATATAAAGTGAACTTTTACGAACAGGAGGACAATTTTTATGGTATTCGGGTATGCGAGGGTATCAACTAAGCAGCAGAACGAGGACAGGCAGCTTGCCGCCTTAAAAGAGTACGGCGTTGCCGATAACTGCATTTACATTGATAAGGAGTCAGGGAAAAATCTCCAGCGTGAACAGTATCAGATTTTGAGGAACGCCATTCTCCGTGAGGGCGATACGCTGGTAATCAAGGAGCTGGATCGCCTGTCGAGAAATAAGTCTGACATAAAAGCCGAGCTTGAGTACTATCAGCAAATGAAAATTAAGGTAGTAATACTTGATATTCCCACTACCAAAATCACATACGAAAATGAGAATAAATGGGTAGGTGATATGATAACTGCCGTGCTGATCGAGGTACTTTCCAGTATGGCAGAGCAGGAGCGGCTAAAAATCAGAAAGCGGCAAGCAGAGGGTATCGCCATTGCCAAAAAGCAAGGCAAGAAATTTGGTAGACCTAAGGTAAACAAACCTTCCAACTGGAATAGTGTGATAATTGCTCTTGATCGGGGTGAGATAACAGCTGTTGAGGCGATGAAAAAGCTGAGATTAAAGAAGACATCGTTCTATAAGCTTAAGAACGCCGATAAAAACGCTGAGATGAAATAATAAATCGAGATGAAAAGTGTACAACGTGATGAAACCTGAGATGAAATATTTCTGGTGTACGAAATCGGCAGAAGTATGCATATCGGACGAGCTTTTCGTATAAATATGTTTATAGGAGAGGTAATCTAAATGAGAATTGTTGTACACGAACCAGAAACCGAGTCGGGAGTTCTTGAGCTGCAAAAGCGTGTCACAGACCTACACGGACACATCATCAAGAATTACATAACGAGAAATGTTCCCGAAGCCAAGAAACGTGAAGATGTTTTGCAGGCAGTAATTTCGGCATTACAGACCAATGTCACCTCAGTCTAAATAGCTTTTTATTTTGAGGTAGTTTTCTTGGGTCATATTGGCTTTATTGTACTCCCATTGTTTAAGGGTCGAGTGACCCACGTTCAATAATTCAGCCATTTTGAGCTGCGTAAGCGATAATCGTTTACGCAGCTTTTTTATTTGCTTCCCTTGATCGTGATATAAGAATTTGTTATAATCGTCCAGCAAGTCGCAAACGTCCACCTCATATAATTTTGCAAGTAAAATGATCTTATCGATAGGATATACACTTAATACGTTCTCCTCATATCTTATATAGGTTGTTCTGTCAACATTAATGTAATCGGCAATTTCGCTTTGCAGATAGCCGTTTTTACAGCGGTAAAATTTAAGCTTGTCCGAAACCGTTTCTGGGCTTTCAGAACTCTGCATCTTATGCACATAGTCAACATTCTTGTGCTTAGGAAAAGGGTTATGAATAGAGATGGTGTGAATGTATACAGGAGCGAACAGGGGTATTTTGTCATTTGAATAAAAGACGAAGAAGTTGTTGCTGAATGCCTTATAAATTCGCCAATGTCGTTCAGATGGACTGCCCTTTGCAACATCGTGATTAAAATACGACTTTATGTTAGTGTTGCGTTCTCCACGCACCTGCTCCCATAGGTGGCGAAGCGGCAGCCTTTCTTGTGGTCAAATGTTGACACAGCTTTTATTAGACCGATAGTGCCGATAGAGATAAGATCCTCCTGATCTGTGGAATTTGAATAATACTTTTTTATAATGTGTGCCACAAGACGGAGATTGTGTTCGATAAGCTTATCCTTTGCCGCCTTGTCACCCTGCGCCATTCTCTCAAAACACTCACGCTCCTCCTTCGCCGAAAGCGGTTTTGGAAACACGCTGCGGCTGTCAAAATGCAGTGCGAAAAATAGAAAATTCCCCGTAAGCAGTTCAAACAGTGCTGAAAACATATTTGTCCCTCCTTATATAAAGTATCGCTCATACGCTTTTTAATCATATGATTTTTAGGGATTGTACTATTCTGATTTTGACATAAGGTCGCAAAATGTTTCTGATTTGTTAAATTTGCTGAAATATTGATTGTCTTGTTTGCTAAAATCACGAATATTGTTAACGTTTTGTAAACAGACGGCATTTTACTTTTATCGTTAATCAAAGGGTGATATAATTATATCAGATAGGTATGTTTTTTGGGGGTGAGCGCTCATGATAAGCATAAAAGGACGATCGGTATTCGGAAGCATTGCAAGAGGAAAGCTGACCTTTTATCATCGTGACGAATTTATCATCAACAAGATAAAAGTGTCCGACCCTGAACTTGAATACAAAAAATATGTCAAGGCTAAAAACGCTGCTCTTGTGGAGCTTGGGGAGCTTTATGACCGTGCAAGGCTAAGCGTTGGGGAAGGCGACGCTCAAATATTTGTGATACACCAAATGCTTATCACCGACGAGCAATACGACAGCAGTATTCGCACAAAGATACTTGACGAGCATTTCAATGCCGATTATGCGGTCGCAAGCACTTCAAGAAGCTTTGCGGAGATGCTGGCACAAATGGACAGCGAATATATGCAAAGCAGAGCGGCTGACGTCAAGGACGTTTCAAACAGACTTTTAAGACACATTTTAAACTGTGCCGACAAGCTTCCCATACTCAGAGAGAACGCCATTATCTGCACCGGTGACCTTATGCCCTCAGAAACCCTGCTCTTGGACAAGACGAAGATAAAGGGCTTCTGCACAAGGTCCGGTTCTGTGAACTCTCATACTGCGATACTTGCGAAAAATCTTGGCATACCTGCCATTGTGAACGTTGGAACGGAGCTTTCTGACGAATATGAGGGCAAGGAAGCCGTCCTTGACGGCTACAGCGGAACGCTTTACATAGAGCCTGACGAGCATACTCTCAGACAGCTTGAATACAAGGAAGCCGTTGAGGGCAGGAAAAAGGAACTTCTCACAAGGCTCAAAGGAAGAAAGAACATCACTCGTGACGGACATGAGATAAAGATATATGCGAATATACTCAACTCTGAGGAGCTTGAATCAGCGGTAAAAAACGACGCAGGCGGGATAGGTCTTTTCAGAACGGAGTTTATGTGCTTTGACAGACCTGCTTTTCCTGACGAGGATTTTCAGTTTTACACCTACCGCAAGGCATTGGAGGCAATGGAGGGTAAAGAAGTCATAATAGGCACTTATGATATAGGTGCAGACAAGATACCTGATTGTGCAGACATGAGTGCTGAGAGAAATCCCTCTATGGGCTGTAGGGGCATACGGTTTTGTCTTGAAAGAGAAAGCATATTCAAAACACAGCTAAGAGCGTTATACAGAGCGTCTGTTTACGGACAGCTTTCAATACTTCTGCCTATGGTCATAGACGTGAGCGAGATACTGAGGGTGAAAGAACTTATCGTACAGGTCAAGGCAGAGCTTATAAAAGAGGGCAGGAAATTTGCCGACAATGTTAAGCTCGGGGCAATGATAGAGACCCCTGCGGCGGTGATGACAAGCGATATCATTGCTAAAGAGGTGGACTTTTTCAACATTGGCACTAACGACCTTGAACAGTTTGCTTTCGGTCTTGACAGGCAGAACCCATGCTATGACAGGGTATCACCGAAAAATCACAGGGCACTGCTGAGAATGATAAAAATGGTGTGCGACAACGCACATGCAAACGGCATAAAAGCAGGCATCTGCGGTGAGATAGCAGGCGACCCAACGCTCACAGAGATATTTCTGGAGCTTGATGTGGATATGCTGTCGGTAGTTCCGTCAAGGGTACTGCCGCTGAGGAAGGCGGTAAGGAGCATAAGTCTTAAAGACCCGAAAAAGGCAGAGAATGACCTGAAGCTGTTTTTATAAAAAGGATAATTTTCCTCATTTCATATAGGCGGTGGGATACGTTATCGTGCGTGTTCCACCGCCTTTTTGTTTTGCCTGCAAATACGCTAATAAGGAGAGCGAACTGTTCGCCACTACAGATATTTAAACAAAGAACGTATTTTATCTTATGGTCTGTATGGTTGTCTTATGAAAATCTTAAGCGTTTCTTAAAGCGGTTGACAGTTGGAAAGGGCTATGATAAACTTATATACGACACCAATAATACGTCTGAAAAAGGTAAAACACAAGGAGGAGAAACAGTGAAACTAAGAAATATAAACCGAGGTCTGGTGCTGGGCGGAGTTCTTGCGCTGGGCGTTGTATGCTACTCAGTGTATGATAACAACCAGTTCAAGACTTCAAAGCCTGAGATAGAACAGGTAGTGAGAGATTATGTGGCAGACCTTTCAGAGGCAAATATCGGCAGTGGAGATGCTTTGAAAACGAAATGGACAGATTTTGTAAACAGCCATTATGCCGACTACACTTCAAACTATGACAACGGCGGATTTAACAAGACAGATATGCTTGAATACGCTCAGTCAAGCTATGAGCAGACTGGCGGAGAGATAACCTCTGCGGAATATGACATCAAGGATATGTCAATAAACAAGAGCGGTGCTGACGGCTCAAAGGTGACGCTTATTTACGAGGTGTGCTATGACATTTCAGAGGGCGACCCTATGTTTTTGACCCCAAGTGGGTTGACATCTTTCAACAGCGGCAGCTACACAAATTCCAGTGAATACGAGCCGTCAAAGACCCAATACAAGGCTGTGCTCACCTACGGATATGTTGATCTTTTTATTATAAAGACCGCTGACGGCTGGAAGATAGCCACATCGAACGATTACGGCTATGACGAGCAATACCGCTTTGATGACAGCGAACAGCAAGATGATGTCACGGCTGACTCTGAGCCTGCCGCTGACAGCACAGCCGATACTGAAAGCTATGAAATATCTGACAGCGAGGAGGCAGACAGCGTTGAGTGATACTATTCTAAAGATAAAGGGGCTTAACAAGACCCTTGGCAAAAAGCAGATACTTCACAGCATAGATATGGAGTGTTACAGTGGCGAGGTCTACGGCTTTCTCGGTCCTAACGGTGCAGGAAAGACCACAACTATAAAGATAGCAGTGGGACTTTTACAGCTTGACGAGGGGGAGATATCCATTGACGGAAAGGATATCAGAAAAGACTTTGAGGGCGCAATGGCGAACGTTGGAGGCATTGTTGAAAACCCTGAGATGTACAAGTATCTTTCTGGAATGGAAAATCTCCGTCAGTATGCAAGAATGAGAGAGGGAGTAACTGAGGAGCGTATCAAAGAGGTGGTAGAGCTTGTAAGGCTTTCAAACCGCATTGATGACAAGGTGTCGAAATACTCTCTGGGTATGCGTCAGCGTCTTGGCGTTGCGCAGGCTATCCTGCACAGACCAAAGCTTCTTATCCTTGACGAGCCTACAAACGGTCTTGACCCGCAGGGCATAAAGGAGCTTCGTGACATACTCAAAGAGCTTGCCCACAAGGAAGGTACTTGCGTTGTGGTATCGTCACATCTCATGAGCGAAATGGAAATGATGTGCGACAGAGTGGGCATTATCGCAAACGGAAAAATGATAGGCTCATACACAATGGAGGAGCTTATCTCACAGTCTGACAGCTCAATTGCTGAATATGTACTTGAAGTTGACGACCCGCAAAAGGCTATGGGTCTTATAAAGCTCGCAGACGAGGGCAAGCACATCGACAAGGAAACAGGTGCAGTTGTCCTTTCTATCCCTGTGGAGATAGAGAAGAAAAAAATAGCCTCGGTGAACAAGACGCTTATCGAGGGCGGAGTTTCACTTTACACTGTTCACCGCAGAGAGAACAAGAAGCTTGAGGACGTATTCATCGAGCTTACAGGAGGAAAGGAAGGGGGCGTACAGATTGGCTAGATTTTTCAGACTTGTGAAAAACGAGTACATAAAGGTTTTCAAAAAGCTATCCACAAAAATAATGATCGTGCTTATAATAATATGTGCGCTTGGACTTTCAGGCATTGCACTTTTTGCAAAGCACAATATGGAGAGCAATAACTATTCAAGCTATGACGCAACTGGTGATTATCAGGAAACCATAGATTGGCTCAAAAACACAAACGGCGACCCTAACGAGATCGCAATGTGGCAGTATCTTATGGACAACGATATCGACAGCGATGATTGGAGATATGATGTACTGTCAGCCATGTTTGCAGACGGCACTGGTGATATGTCAGGGATAAAGAAGTATCTTGACGACAACGATTGGCGTGGCTTCTGTCAATACAGGCTGGATAATGACATACTCACAGAGGGCGAAAAGTGGGAATATCAATACAGGTTGGACAAGGATATTTCCTTTGACAAGTCAAACGAGAAGAAAAACGATCTTATCATGACAGTCGCAAACGCAAAAAACACCATTGCGACCATGGGCGACGCAAAGTCTGACGGACAGAACAGCAAAGCAAAGCTGGAGGATAATATAAAACTTGCACTCTATCAGCTTGACAATGATAAGCTCGACAACACAGCAAACCAAATGACGCTGTTTGAAACAAGCGAGCCTGAGCAGATAACATTCTGGACAGTGTTTCTCACAAGCACTTCCCTTGTAACAGTAGTCGCACTGCTTGCTATCGTTATCGCAGGCGGCATTGTATCCTCTGAATTTTCACAGGGAACTGTCAAGTTCCTGCTTATAAACCCTGTTAAACGCTGGAAGATACTCATGTCAAAATACTTCACTGTCATCACAGTGGGTTACATAATGCTTTGCATACTTTTCGTGGTGATGATACCTATTACAGGGCTTATGCTCGGCTTTGACGGCTTTTCAACGCCTTATATCTATGTAAGCGGCGGCGATGTAAAAGAAATGCCTACACTGCTTTATGCGGCAGAGCAATATCTGATGAAAAGCGTTGAAATGGTGGTAATGTCAACACTGGCGTTTGCTATCTCGTCACTCGTAAGAAGCACGGCTCTTGCTATCGGCGTCAGCGTATTCACAATGTGCATAGGCTCAACGGTCACACAGCTTTTGGGTCAGCTTGGACAGGATTGGGCAAGATTTCTTGTGTTCGCAAACACAGACCTTGCTTCTATCTCAAAGGGCTACTCAATATTTGCTCAGCACAGCCTGACATTTGCCGTAGGCGTTCTTATTGCACACATGGTGGTGTTCCTGCTCACCGCATGGGACGGCTTTACAAAGCGTTCTGTATAAAACAGAATAAAAACATCAAACGGGCGGAGAAAATTCGCTCGTTTTTTTGTTGCTGAAAAGGGTAAACAAATGAACAGATTATCATATAAACATAAGATTGACAAGGGTGAATAAATATTGTATAATAGTCGAGTTGATACAGAGATCGTTTTAAGACCATGGATATTTTACAGGAGATAGATATATGTTTGAAACTTTAGTTGACGTTTTTCTTGACGCATTAATAGACAGCCTTAAGATCCTGCCTTTTCTGTTCGGTGTTTATCTGCTTATAGAGTATATAGAGCATCGTTCTGCCGACAAGCTTGGAAAGGCTCTTAGAAAAATGGGACCTTTTGGTGCGATAGGAGGAAGCATACTTGGAGCAGTGCCCCAGTGCGGATTTTCCGTTGTGGCTTCCAACCTTTATTCAGGCAGGCTCATCACAATGGGAACTCTCATTTCGGTATACCTTGCCACAAGCGACGAGGCAATACCAATGATGATAGCAAACCCTGCATTTGCCGGCAAGCTTTGGCAGCTTATTCTTATAAAGGTAGCTGTGGCTATAATAGCAGGTGTGCTTGTTGACCTTATCTTAAAGCTCATGGGCAAAAAACAGGACGAAGAGCCCTTCAAGGAGATATGCGAGGACTGCGACTGCGAACACCACAGTATTTTGCACTCGGCACTTCACCACACTGTAAGCATAATACTTTTTATATTTGCGGTAAACCTTATTCTCGGTGCGGTAATGGAGTTTGCAGGAGAGGACACAGTAAAGACCCTGCTTATGTCTGACAGCATAGTTCAGCCGTTCATAGCAGGAATAATAGGCTTTATCCCGAACTGTGCGGCTTCCGTTGTTCTCACTCAGCTTTATATCGAGGGAGTTGTGAGCTTCGGCTCGCTTATCGCAGGACTTTGCACAGGAGCAGGAGTGGGACTTCTGGTGCTTTTCAAGACCAACAAGCACAACATGAAAGAGAATTTCGCCATAATGGGAATACTTTATGTTTTCGGTGTGGCAGCAGGCTTTGTGGCAAGTCTGTTCTAAAATATGATAGACAGATAAAAGGAGCAATTCGCAATGAACTGCTCCTTTTTGTTTGCAAAAATTCTTCGTATGTATAATGGGTTGCCCCTACACTACATCATATCCTCAATAAGATAAGGCAGGCTTATGCGGAAGCAAACGCCGCCTTTTTTCATATCGTTTTCTACCTCTATGCTGCCCTCGGAAAGCTCGATTATCCTTTTTACAAGTGCAAGTCCAAGACCGTTGCCCTCTGTTGCACGGGAGCGGTCGCCCTGATAGAACTTATCAAATATCTTCGCCTTTACGTCAGGGGCTATAGACGGACCGTTGTCCCATATCTCCGCCGAAATATTCTTCTCGCTGCGGAAAAGCTTCACGCTTATCTTTCCGCCCTCCGGGGTGAACTTGATAGCGTTGTTGATGATATTCTGCCATATCTGCGCCATAAGCTCCTCACTGCCCACATACATGATATCCTCAAGGTCGATATCAAGGTCGATTTTTTTCTTCGACCACTCAGGTTCAAGCACAAGAAGTATTTTCCTTATCTGCTCGTCAAGAGAAAATCTTGTCTTTTTGCCCACTGTTTTCTGATTTTCAAGCTTTGTGAGCCTCAAAATATTTGACGAAAGCTTTGAAAGCCGTGATGTTTCGTCGATTATTATCTGCGTGTATTCCTCACGCTCCTGCTCGGTTATATCGTCAGATTGCAGAAGCTTTGCAAAGCCCTGTATGGAAGCCAGAGGCGTTTTGAACTCGTGGGAAACGTTTGAGATAAAGTCACCTCTCAGCGTTTCCGTACCTGCAAGCTCCTCAGCCATTTTGTTAAAGTTCTGCGCAAGTATGCTGTATTCAGGATCAGACGGCTCTCTTACTCTTACCTTAAAATTGCCCTTTGCTATCTCAGCCGCCGCCGCACTAAGATCTCGTATAGGCTGTATAATGCTTCGGCTCATGAACGCTGTTATAATAGTACCGATAACGATACAGACCATAAAAGCTATGATGACAACAAGGTTTACTACCCAGTAAACGCTGTCGCTTGAAAAGCTGTCTATGATAACGAACTTATCATAGACCTGGGAGATTATAGTTGCGTTAGGCACAACACCCTCTGAGGACACATAATATCCCTTATGCACGATATCTGCAAAATGGTCGTGTACTCTTGAATCGTTTTTATCCACCACTGACAGACTATAGGCTGAATTGTTCACAATGGAAACTATCTCGTCCACAGTAAAACCGCCCTTTTCTTCAAGCTGATCCATTGCCATGGAAAGCTCCACCAACTGCTGTTCGGCATTGCTTTTCATTACAGGGCTGCACACCATTACAAGCACTGACACCGATATAGAAGCCGACACCAGCATCACAAAGAAAAACATAAGAGTCAGCTTGAACTGCAAACTTGTTTTGTTTTTGGTCTTTTTCTTATTCAAACCCCTCACCCCTCAGGCTTATCCCTCACTGCTTTTTCACAGCCTTATAGCCAAGTCCACGAACCGTGACAATATCGAATGACTCACAGCTTCCGTAACGTTCTCTCAGCCTTTTAACGTGAACGTCAACAGTACGCTCGTCAACGTCCTTATCCATGCCCCAAAGCTCGTCAAGGAGCTGACGGCGTGTGAATATCTTGTCAGGGTAGCTGAGCAGTTTAAAAAGCAGTTTGAACTCCATCTGCGGTATAGTTTCCGCCGCTCCGCCGTCAACCGCCACGCTCATAGCGTCATAATCAAGCACGCAGTTTCCCACAGTAAGAGAATGTTCCGACGCCATTTTTGAACGTCTTAAAAGCGCACCCACACGGAGTATCATCTCATTTATATCAATAGGCTTTACCATATAATCGTCTGTGCCGGCAGAAAAGCCCTCCTGCTTGTCCTCGAAGGTCTCCTTTGCGGTGACCATAAGTATAGGCAGATTGAAATCAGCCTTTCTGAGCTGTCTTGTAAGCTCATAGCCGTCCATATTCGGCATCATTATATCTGAGATTATAAGGTCAATATTCGTTTTTTCAAGGACGTCCAAAGCCTCCAGACCGTCATTTGCAAGAAAAGTCACATAGCCGTGCTGTTTAAGTGCGGCAGACATGAGCTTTCTAAGGCTTGCGTCGTCCTCCACCACAAGTATCTGAAACATAAAATATCCTCCCTCGTAAAAAAAATCCCCAATAATGACATTATAGCTTATAATTGTGAACTGGTGATTAACATTTATTTTTTTCAAAAAACTCTCCGAAACCCCCTGAAAATTCATATTCGGTTCACACAGAACTGGTATTATATAATCACAGCAGAAGATACAAAAAAAGCTTTGGTAATTGGTAAAACTTAAAGTCAGGTTTTTATCTTCTTTCCCTCTGCGATTCCCCAAGTCGCTGATACATTTCCTCGTCTTTAGGTTTTACCAAATACCAAAGAATCCCTTTCATAATTCTATAAAAATTAATGCTCATTTCAGCCGATGGAAGTGGGTATTAATTTTTTTATTGCTCTTTTAAGACAAGATGCGACAAAAAAACCGCAGAAGCCATATAAAATGACCTCTGCGGATATTTTTTTGCCTTTATTAGCCGTTAGCTGCAAAGCTTTTCACGAAGCTCAGCCGCCTTTCCAAGAAGCGCACAGATGTAGCTGTCCACATCAGGCTTTGCAAAGCCGCCAAGCGCTGAACCTTTAAGCTTTCGCTGACCTGTTTCTCCGGGAATAACAAAGTTATCACCGTTCTTTTTCTTTTCGATAGCCGACTCCAGCATATAGATCTCGCTTGTTATGGTGTCGATATATTTTAATGTATCAAGCTTATCATAGCCGCCAAAAAAACACGTTTTCAGACTATCCATTATTCTTCCCCCTGCCTTACTGCTGTTTTGTACAGCAATTGTTATCAAAGCCTACAATCTTTATTTGATTTAATTATATCACAAATACTTAGCTTTGTCAATAGGTTTGAAAATGAATGTTCACATTTAAGTAATTTTATATGAATTTTCGTGGCGTTTTCTGTTGAATCATTATAGATATAAAAAAACGCAGCCCTTACAGACTGCGTTTTTACGTTATATAAGTCTTTTGATTATAGTGATGTTGTTGTATCTTGAAAAATACTCAACATTTGAAATAACGATACCAGTGGCAGTGTTCTGGGCGTGTACCATTTTGCCGTCGCCGATATAGATAGCAACGTGGTAAATGCTCGAGATCGACGCTCCGCCAAAGAAGATAACGTCGCCCTTCTTCATGTTGTTATATGAAACTGTAGTGCCGTATAAAGCCTGCGAAGCCGCATAGTGCGGAAGATTTATTCCCACCTGTGCGAACGAGAGCATCACAAGACCCGAACAATCCGTTGCACCGAACTGTGAACCGCCCCATACATACGCTCCGCCCACCATGCTTTTGGCATATGAAACAACAGTGTCTATCTTAGAACTGCTTGAATTATCAGGCTTAGGTGCAGGCGCTGCTGTTGTTGTGGTAGTGGTCTTTTTGCTTGTTTCAGGCTTTGGCTTAGCTGTTTCCTGCGGAGTTGTGGTAGTCTGAACCGTAGTTTTGTCAGGCTTTTCCGTCTGAGCCGGCTTCTTCGTGGTAGTGGTCTTTTCACCGCTGTTACCACTCTTTTGGGTGGTGGTAGTCTTTTTCTTGGTGGTGGTCGCAGTCGTGGTGGTATTCGCCTTTGAGGACACCTCCGAATACTTATTGTCCACCTGCTGTGACTTATCTTCAAGGTTGCTCTTATCGTTCTTTATCTGCTCGATAAGCTTGCCCGACTCCTGCTCCATTTTCAGAAGCTCCGCCTGCTCGCCAGCCAAAGTTTTCTGCTCCCTGGCATATTCCTCAGCCTTTGCTTTGAGCTGTTTTATCTGCTCATCAAGCTCCGCCTTGGTCTTTTCAAGCTTTTTATACTGATCCAAAAGCTCGTTAAGCTCGTCATTATCATGCTTTGCAACTCTCGTCACAAGCTCTATCCTCATAAGAACGTCATAAAAATCAGATGAATTTATCAGCACGTTTGTGTACGAATTTGCTCCGCCTGCAACATACATTGCACGAATACGCTCCATAAAATCGTCCTTGCCCTCGTTTATTGCAGCTTCCTGCAAGTCAAGGCTGTGCTGAGTGTCAAGCTGTTTGCCGTCAAGCTCTGCCATTTGATCTTCAAGCTCAGAGGAATATTTCTCTGAATTTGCTATCTTTTTCTGTATGGATTTATATTTTTTCTTTATAGCCTCAAGGTTGTCCTGCTCGTCGGCAAGCTTTTTGTCAGCGTCAGCTATCTGCTTATCAAGCTCCTGCTGTTGCTTTTTCAGCTCTTCAAGCTGACCGCTGTATGTATCGTTATCCGCCAATGCGATATCACTTACGCTTCCGTCAGAAAAACCAAAGGCGGCAAAAGCTATGCACAGAGCCATACAGCCTGCGGCTATTCTTTTCATGGGGTAAATTTTTTTCATAATATCAGTTCTCCAAAATATGAGCGTATTATATATTTCTCACGCTGTAACGTTTATGTAGTCCCTTTCATTATAACGCAAAACCCCGTCCTTGTCAAGAAACCAACCGCTAAAAGCCGTATTTTCGGCATTTTAAGACAATTCGCCACACATTTTTTGTGCGTTATTGCACCTATTCTTCCCCGAACATCTCACCCAAGGTCTTTCCTATAAGCTCGCCTGTATACTGTGCCTGAGTGATAGAATTGCCGTGGCTTCCCACCTCTATAAGAAGCGAGCCGGTGGTCAAGTCCTGATTATAGTGGCGATAGTCGAACAGAATAGGCCGTGTAAGCCCCTGCCAATCGCTCTCCAAAGCCGACTGCAAGGCACAAGCGAAGTGAAAATTCTTCATATAGTCAGGCATACCCATAGTGCCGTCATCACACCCTGATATTATCATAAGCTGAGCCGCTTCCCTACCCTCTATCTCCGCCACAGGTGCGAGCCTTGTGCCGTCCTCACGCTCTATGCCGTCACGGTGAACGTCAAGACATACCTTTATAGAGGGGTACTCCTCCAATATCTGCTTTACCGCCATTCGGCTTGAATCGTAAGAGCCGTCATAACTTGGATAATCATGCACAAGGGTATCGTGGATATATGCAATGCCTGCTTTGTCAAGCTGTTCGCATATCTTGTCCCCTACCGACAGCATATTCATTTCAGGGTCGGTGGTCTTGCAGGAAAAGGAGCTGTCATAGTGATCTTTGTCTGTGGGTTCAAAGCTTTCCGTGGCGTGGGTATGATAAATAAGTATCTGCGGCTCAGAGGAATTTCCGTCTATTTGAAAATCATATGGCTTTGAGCTTTCCTCGTAAAGCTCATCATTTGAAAGGTCAGTGCAGTTTCTCACCTGACCGCCGCCGTCAAGGTCGAAATACTGCTCACCGTCATATCTGCCGTAGGTGTATTTTTCTATAACACCGTCATTCCCCTCCATGCTTGCAGGATATGGTATCTTGTCCGTCACGTCCTGAGCAGGCAAAGGACTTGGCACTTCTGAGCTTTTTGAGGGCGTCTGCTTCTCCTGTGGCGCCATATCCATATCCCATATGCTGTGCTTTGACACCACCGCCGCTTCAAGCTTGTTTGATACCACAGGCTTTGATGCCGTGTCCGTTTCACTTTCCATAGCGAAATAAGGCTTGTATTCTCCCATAGCCACCCCTGCCGCCACAGCCGCCACCCTGCCGAACCTGCTTGCAGATCTTGCATAAAGCCATATCCCCGTGGGCATAACGAACACCACAATTATAACTGCAACACAACGCAGGCAGACTTTCTTTATATCCAATGCTGTCACTCCCATATACATCTTAGTATTATAATGTATATGCAGGACGAGCCGTCATATTACCTGCCCAGCTTCACCTTAACAGGCTTGCCCACTGTCATAGAGTCATGGGTCACGTTGCAGTCATAGCATAGTATCTTCACGCCCTTTCGGGAAGCTTTCTCCAAAGCCTCTCCGAACTCAGGGTGAGTGTCATAATTTGGAGTGAAATATTTCACATCGCTCATCTGAACGAGTATCATTATATAAGCTTCATACCCCTCGTCAAGACAGTTGGAAAGCTCCTCTATATGCTTCACCCCACGGAGGGTAGGAGCGTCAGGGAAAAGCACAACACCGTCTTTCTCCAGCGTACAGCCCTTTACCTCCATGAAGATCTTCCTATCCTGCGACTCTAAGTAAAAGTCAAAGCGTGAATTGCCGTATTTCTTTTCGTGATAGACCGAGAAGCCCTCGCCAAAGGGTCTGTTCTCTCTCAGCCACTCCCCTACCGCCTTATTCGGGGCTTGGCTGTCCATGTTTATGAGCCTGTCACCTTTTTCCACTGCAACAAGGTCAAAAGCGGTCTTTCTTGACGCACTGTCTGAATGCTCAAGCCAAACAGTACACCCCTCCACCAAAAGCTCTTTGCATCTGCCCGTATTTTTCACATGGCAGACCTCAGACTTGCCGTCTATCTCAACGTTGGCGATAAACCTGTTCGGCCTTGATAGAAATTTGCCTTTATGTATATTATCGTATCTCATAATTCGCTCCTTTTATTCTTACTATTCACATTATACCACAAATATGTTTGCTTATAAATACCTAAATCATGCTTTCTTAGCTTTGCTGATTTGTGGTTCGATACAAAAAGGGAAAAATATTTCACAAAATCTATTGACGTTATTTGTGAAATATGTTATAGTTTTGAGTATAGGTTATATAACAATAATAATTTATTAAAATTTTAGAAAGAGGTATTTATAATGAAAAAAATAACTGCACTTCTCGTTTCACTTATAATGTCATGCGCAGTAATGGCAGGCTGTTCTGACAGCAGTTCTTCAAGCTCATCAAAAGCAGACAGCACATCAAAGGCAGAAACAAGCGCAGCCGCTGACGAGTCAACTGCTTCAGAAGCAGGCACAGCCACAGATCTCGAGGATACTCTCACAGCGCAGTATACAAAGAAGATACAGGGCGAGAGCCTTGCTATCGACATGACAGTGGCAAGCGAATATGACAATTCATCAGCTGTTGTTGAGATAGCAGGCGGCAATATGCACATGAAAATGAACTTTATGGGCGTGGATATGGATATCTATAGTATCGACGGAGTTATGTACACACTTGACAGCGAGTCAAAAACGTATTACACTGTTGATATGGAAGAATCTATCGACGACTTCAAGAGCGAAATAGGCTACGGCATTAACGACAGCTACAAGTTCATAAGCTCTGAAACAACTGACGACGGTCTTATCTGCGAAACTTTTGAAAACACAGAAGATCCTGATATCGAGCTTGAATCAGGCGTAACTCTCGATACAAGCGATTCTGACGATCATTCTTTCACAACAACATTCAAGTATTACTTCAATGCTGACACAAAGGATATTGTTAAGATAGAAACTATCTCTGACGGCTCAACGACTACTGTTACAGTAAACTCATTCACAACTGAAAACGTTGAAGTCAAACTCCCTGACGATTTTGACAGTTGGACAGAGCAGTCTTTCGATATGAGCACTGACGATATCCCTTATGACGCTGAACTCGATGTTGAGTCAGGCGCTGAGTCAGCCGAGTAATTCTTGTCATTTTTCGGAGGCAAAATATTATGAACAAGAAAATGGTAACTATTATTGCAGCTTTGGCAATGTGTACAGCAATGGCAGGCTGCTCGGAGAGCGATACTGCAAGCTCTTCAAAGGCTGAAACAACTACTACAACAACGACTGCCGCAGAGTCTACCGCTCCTGTTGAAAGCACAGCAGACGAAAGCTCCGCTGACAGCACTTCCACAAACGCAGGCACAACAGATTATGACGTTGACGGCGATTTCAGAGCTTTCGAGCAGATGAAAGACAAGTATGAGGGCAACTATCTTGCGAACCTTACAGGTCAGATGTCAAACAACGGCACAAAGTATGCTATCTGCATAAAGGACGGCAAGGCTTATCAGGCACTCACAGTTCAGGGCATGAAGTCATACACAGTTTGCCCTGGCGACGGAAAGCTTTACAACGTTTCAGAAGGCACGACCACCTACAGCATTGAGGACGACGACGGAAATCAGTGGAAGTCAGCCGACATTCTTTTCGGCGCGACCCTCGATTTTGACCACGCATATATTGACGAAACAACAAACGTTGTTCACGAGTATTATAAGCTCGACAGTGCCGTTTCAGGCGGTGAGGGTCAGATAGTTTACGGCTTTGACGGCGCTACATATGACCTTAAGCAGGTAGTTCTGCTTCCAGAGGGTGCTGACGAATCAAGTGCAGTTTATTTCACTGTAGATTCCATGGGCGAAGCAGATGACAGCCTGCTTGCTGTTCCTGATCTTTCTGCTTATACAAAAGAATAATTTTATCTGATCTTTTTCCAACATCGGGCGGACAGACCACTGCGGTCTGCCCGCTTTTTTTGCATTTTCAGCAAAGCATTGTGCAATATGACGGAAAAGAAGTTCAAATATTTTTGAGATTTGTGAGAAAAATAGTCTTAAACCCCTTGACAAAATCGTCAAAAGGGTATAAACTATACTTAGCACTCGAGAAGAAAGAGTGCTAACACTTAAATACAATAAGTGCTAACAAGAAGAACGGGTGGTGAGCAAATGGACGACCGCAAGCTGAAAATACTTTCAGCGGTAGTCAATGAATATATCGTAACAGGCGAGCCTGTAGGCTCAAAGGCGATAATGGCTCACGTCAAAGCGTCCTCAGCGACCATAAGAAATGAAATGGCAGAGCTTGAGAAGCAAGGCTATCTCGAACAGCCACACACCTCCGCAGGCAGAATACCAACATATAAGGGCTACAGGCTTTATGTTGACCAGCTCATGGAGCAAAACCAGCTTACAGCAAATGAAAAGAAGATGCTGGATTCAATGATACCGCAGGAATATGTCACAGAGGAAGACCTTGTGAACAAGGCTTCAATGGCATTGGCGGATCTTACGAAATGTGCGGCAGTGGTCGCAAACGCAACGCCAAAGTTCTCGCTTATCTCAAAGGTAGAGGTAATACCTACAGGAAAGAGAATGTACGTTATTTTGATGATAACGTCCAACGGCTCTATTAAGAATAAGGTTTGCCGATTGGAGTTCGACCTCAGTCAGGATCAGCTTGAGTTTTTTGATAACTTCGTAAAGGAAAATCTCAACGGCGTGCCTATCGACAGTCTTTCGGACGCTTATCTTGAAAAGCTCACAGAAGCAATGGGAACGTACATGATGACCCTTTCACCGCTTGTTTCCGAGATAATGAAGATGACAAAGGAAATGAGCAGCGTGTCTATCAAAGGTCAGAGTAATCTTCTCACCTGCAAGGACTTCAACCAAAACGAGATAATAAGCTTTCTCGATAATCAGAAGGAGCTTAAAGGATTTATTGACGAAACGTTCTCAGGGCTTCACGTTATGTTCTCCCCTGAGCGTGACGGGTTTGTTATCCACAACTCCTCTATTATAACAGCTCCGTTCTCAAAGGACGGCAAGACAGCAGGTGCGCTGGGGCTTATAGGTCCTATGAGGCTCGACTATGCGAAGTTTATCCCATATCTCGAGTATTTCACAGGGAAGATATCGGAAATGATATCCGAAAAGCCACAAGAGCAAAACAAAGAAGATGACGAAAATGAATAAAAAGGAAGGCAGGCGGCGTAAATTGAGTAAGGAAACTGAAAAGGACACCGAGCTTGAAAAAGAGGAAAACACCTCTGCTGAAAGCGAAGAAGTAAAAGAAGCGGCGGATACCGCAGAAAATGCCACTGAGGATACAGAGAAAAAGGCGGAGGAGAGCGAAACAGAAAAGCTGAAAAAAGAGCTTGCCGAAGCAAATGACAAGTATCTCAGACTTATGGCTGAGTATGATAACTTCAGAAAAAGAAGCGCAAAGGAAAGACTGGAGCTTACAGACACAGCAAAGGGAAATGTGATAAACGGCTTCCTGCCGGTGTTTGACAACTTTGAAAGAGCGTTAGGCACAGAAACTCAGGACGCAGTTTATAAACAGGGTGTTGAAATGATATTCAATCAGTTCAGCGACGCACTTAAAAAACTCAACGTTGAGGTAATGGAGCTTGCGGGCAAGGAATTTGACCCGAACGTTGCAACGGCTGTAAGCACAGTTGACGACCCTGACCTCGGTGAAAATATTGTGGCGCAGGTGCTTCAAAACGGCTATACCATAGGCGGCAAGGTAATAAGACACGCAATGGTAATAGTAGCAAACCCATAAACAAAAACATCGGGACTTAAGGTCTTGATATAAATTAAGTAAATTTTGAAAGGACTTGATCTTATGAGCAAAATCATCGGTATAGATTTAGGTACAACAAACTCTTGTGTAGCAGTTATGGAGGGCGGCGAAGCCGTTGTTATCCCTAACAGCGAGGGTGCAAGAACAACTCCGTCAGTAGTTGGCGTTTCAAAGAACGGCGACAGACTTATCGGTCAGGTAGCAAAAAGACAGGCTGTTACGAACTATGACAACACTGTAATTTCTATCAAGAGACATATGGGCTCTGACTACAAGGCTCACATGGGCGGCAAGGATTACACTCCACAGGAAATTTCAGCTATGATACTCCAGAAACTGAAAGCTGACGCAGAAGCTTATCTGGGTGAAAAGGTAACAGAAGCTGTTATCACAGTTCCTGCTTACTTCACAGACGCACAAAGACAGGCTACTAAGGATGCAGGTCAGATCGCAGGTCTGACAGTTAAGAGAATCATCAATGAGCCAACAGCCGCTGCACTTTCTTACGGTATTGATAAGGAAGAGGATCAGAAGGTCATGGTTTATGACCTTGGCGGCGGTACGTTCGATGTATCTATCATCGAAATGGGCGACGGTGTTACAGAAGTTCTTGCCACAGCAGGCAACAACCACCTGGGCGGCGACGACTTCGACCAGAGAATTATCGACTGGATGATCGCAGAGTTCAAGAAGACTGAGGGTGTTGACCTCTCAGGCGATAAAATGGCAATGCAGAGACTCAAGGAAGCTGCTGAAAAGGCTAAGATAGAGCTTTCTTCTACTGCTTCATCAACTATCTCTCTCCCATTCATCACAGCAGACGCTACAGGTCCAAAACATCTTGAAATGACACTTACACAGGCTAAGTTCAACGAAATGACAGCAGACCTTGTTGAGTCAACAATGGGACCAGTTCGTCAGGCACTTTCAGACTCAGGTCTGTCAGCTAACGACCTCCAGAAAGTCCTTATGGTCGGCGGTTCTTCAAGAATACCAGCCGTTCAGGAAGCTGTTAAGAAATTCCTTGGCAAAGAGCCATTCAAGGGCATCAACCCAGATGAGTGCGTAGCACTTGGCGCTGCATATCAGGGCGGCGTTCTCGCAGGCGACGTTAAGGACGGTCTGCTCCTCCTCGATGTAACTCCACTGTCACTTGGTCTTGAAACAATGGGCGGTATCTGCACAAAGATCATCGAGAGAAATACAACTATACCTACAAAGAAGTCACAGATATTCTCAACTGCCGCTGATAATCAGTCAGCCGTTGATATCAACGTACTTCAGGGTGAGCGTGAGTTCGCTAAGGACAACAAACAGCTCGGTATGTTCAGACTTGACGGCATCGCTCCTGCTCCAAGAGGTGTTCCACAGATCGAGGTAACATTCGATATCGACGCTAACGGTATCGTACACGTTTCCGCTAAGGATCTTGGCACAGGCAAGGAGCAGAACATCACGATCACTTCTTCAACAAATATGTCTAAGGACGATATAGATAAGGCTGTCAAGGAAGCTGAGGCATTCGCAGCAGAGGACGCTAAGAAGAAAGAGGACGTTGACGCAAGAAACGCTGCTGACCAGCTTTGCTTCCAGGCTGAAAAGTCACTGGGCGAGTTCGGCGACAAGGTAGACGCTGCTGACAAGTCAGCTTGTCAGGCTAAGATAGACGCTCTTAAGGAAGCCCTCAAGGGTACTGATATCGAGGCTATCAAGGCTAAGCACAAGGAGCTTGAGGAAACATTCCAGGGCGTTGCAACTAAGGTATATCAGCAGGCTGCACAGGCACAGCAGGCAGCAGGCGGTGCCGCAGGCTTTGACCCTAACAACATGGGCGGAGCAACTGGCGGCAGCAACGGCGGAGCTTCAAACAACGGCGGCGACGACGTTATAGACGCTGAATTTACTGACGCAGAATAAATCATAACGGCTGCCTCTGCTCCGATTTTCCGAGCAGGGGCTATTGCCGTATTAAAAGGCTGTGTGAAAAGCGTGAAAGGACTATACTTACAAAAAGGAGGCAAGCCCATGCCCCAAGACTTTCACGATCTGCAGCTTACAGAGCATGGGCGTTTATATGGCTGAAAAAAGAGATTACTATGAAGTGCTTGGCGTTTCTAAAACTGCCACAGACGATGAATTAAAAAAGGCATTCCGTAAGCTTGCAAAGCAGTATCACCCTGACCTTCACCCCGGCGACAAAGCGTGTGAGGAGAAGTTCAAGGAAGTAAATGAAGCTTATGAGGTGCTTTCAGATAAAGATAAAAGAGCAAGATATGACCAGTTCGGTCACGCAGGCGTAGACCCGAACTACGGTGCAGGCGGTGGAGCAGGTGCAGGAGGCTTCGGCGGATTTGGCGATATGGGCGATATTTTCGATTCCATTTTCGGTGGATTTGGCGGTGGCTTCGGCGGCGGACGTTCTGCTAACCCTAACGCACCAAGACGCGGCGAGGATATAAGAGCGAATGTTGTTCTTGACTTCATGGAAGCCTGCAAGGGCAAGACCGTGAAAATTCGCATAAACAGAGCCGAAAAATGTCCTGACTGTCACGGCACAGGCGCAGCCGCAGGTTCTTCGCCTAAGACCTGTCCTGACTGCCACGGCACCGGTACAGTAAGGATAACACAGAGAACGCCTTTCGGAAACATCGCTCAGACCACGACTTGCAGTCGCTGTGGCGGTAAGGGTCAGATAATCGACAACCCTTGCCATACCTGCAACGGTCAGGGCAGAGTAAAGAAGGTATCTGAAAAGGAGATAAACGTTCCTGCCGGCATCGACGATGGTCAGACACTTAGAGTAGGCGGTGAGGGCAACTGCGGTATAAACGGAGGTCCTAACGGCGACCTGCACATCAACATTACAGTTCGACCTGACCCTATTTTCGAGCGTGACGGCTATGACGTGTGGACAGAGATACCGCTTACTTATGCACAGGCTACTCTCGGTGACGAGATAACAGTTCCTACAGTTGACGGCAAGGTAAAATACACAGTGCCAGAGGGTACACAGACAGGCACAGTGTTCCGCCTGAGAGGCAAGGGCATAAAGAAGGTAAACAGAAACGACCACGGCGACCACTACGTTCGTGTAACAGTTGAAGTCCCACGCAATCTGACCAAAGAGCAGAAAGAAAAGCTCCGTGACTATGAAAAGTCCCTCGGTGAAAAGAACTACGCAAAGCGCAAAACATTCTTTGACAAGCTCAAAGACAAATTCAAATAACCAAAAAAGGAGAACGGCACAAAGCTGTTCTCCTTTTTGTTTGCAATAAAAAATGCCGCAGGAAGACCCACGGCAATTATCATCTTATCAAGCCATACCTGTGTGCTTTTTGATAGCCGCAAAGGACTCCGCACTGATAACGTGTTCCATACGGCAAGCGTCCTCTACAGCAACTTTCTCGTCAACACCAAGCTTTATGAGCCACTGTGAAAGCAACGTATGACGCTCATACATTTTCTCGGCTATCTCCAAGCCCTTGTCTGTCAAACGAATATAACCGTCCTTGTCAACAGTTATATAGCCGTTCTCACGGAGATTTTTCATTGCCACACTTACGCTCGGCTTTGAAAACTCAAGTTCGTTTACTATATCTATGCTTCTTACCTCGCCTTTGCCCTTGCGCTGGCTGAGAATAAGTATCGTTTCGAGATAATTTTCAGCTGATTCTCTTATCTGCATTATAACGTCCCTCCCTAGAACAAGTTTGTCATCAGGTCATTACGACTATTATATCACATTTCAAATCGCATTTCAAGTGCAAGCACGCTTTTTCAGCGATTTCGATAAACTTTACATCAATGAATTGTGTTGATATACAAAGGCACTGCTCACAAAAAGCAGTGCCTTTAAAGCTGTCTGTTATTTACTGTATACCGCACTCGTCATAGTCTTTCCACTTTTCGGCATGCTCCTTATCCTCAAAATATTTGTATACAAAAAGCGCAGTTGACGCAACAACAAGTATCATCGCACCCATTAAAGTCCAGAACGACTTTTTCCTTGAATAGTTTGACATAACAAAACTTCCTTTCTTTCGCAATAGCATACAAAAACTTGCGGCTATCGCTCATAGCTTTGTTATAATTATACTACACAATGCTCTTTCTGTCAATTATTTTCACAGGATTTTCAGATATATTTTTCCGAGTAAAAGTGCAGAAATTCCTCAAGGCAAAGCCCGCCTGCGGCAATAATACGAGCGGCTTCAACGCCCACATAACGATAATGCCACGGCTCAAAATCAATGCCGGTCATCTGTTCTTTAAGGCGAGGATAGCGAAGGATAAAGCCGAAATCTGCGGCATTTGCACAAAGCCACCGTGATTCAGGCGTCTTGTAAAAATCCTCGCTCACATCATTGTCACCCTCTCTGCCGAGATCCACAGCAAGCCCGGTGTTGTGTTCGCTTGACCCGGGGAGAGCGAGAGTTCTGCCCACCTTTTCCACAGCCTTTTCATAACTCAGACCGCCCCACATTTCGTGAGAGACTTCACGCTCCCAAAGCATCTGCTGATATTCAAAAGAGCGATAGGCGGAAATAATTTTCAGCTTTATGCCGTCAGCTTCCGCCTTTTTGAGCAGAAGCCTGAGCCTGTTTCCTGCCTGAGATTCCATAAACTTGCCGTTCACCTCTGTCAGCTCCACACGATCGCAAAATCCCATATCTATGGGATTGAATTTATCCACAAGCATAAGATAATCCATATACTGACCTCCTTGTCCTGTTGGGGAGAAATGTTTTAACTTAGTATATGCAGATGTGTGTGGAGAGTATACACGGCGAAGCTAAATGAGAAGTGAGGAGTGAGGAGTGAGGAATTAGGAATTAGGAATTAGCATAGCTGACCAAAGTTGTACACAAGCACCAAGCGTAGCGATTTTGCGGCACAACAAACCTGCCCGAATAATCTGTAGGGGCGAACATCGTTCGCCCGTTCTCAGAACTTGTAAAAATTCAGAATTGTAGGGGCTGGCGCCCTCGACAGCCCGCTCGGAGGAGTAATGCTGTGGTTGCCATATCCTTGATGCCAAATTATTTTGTGGTGACATTGTGTGATATTTTTCAACAATTCAACGGGCGAGAAATATCGGCCTGTCGCATTTCTGCAAAGCAGAAATTGCATCGCTCCCCTACACATTTCAAAAAGCGGTGCAAAATTACATCATATCAAAAATTGCAGCGTAAAATGCCCGTCACGGCGAGTGACCTATATCCAGCACCCGTCAACTCTGACGACCTGCCCGTGAATGTAATCTGCTCCCTCTCCACTGAGAAAACGCACAACATTCGCCACATCTCTCGGCTTGCCTATCCTGCCTGCCGGTATGTCATCAACTATCACACGAACATCTTCCTCCGTCAGCTCACCGTTCATTTTCGTGTCTATCATTCCGCAGGATACGCAGTTCACCCTTATACCGCTTATGGCAACTTCCCTCGCCAACGCCTTCGTAAATCCTATAAGCCCAGCCTTTGCCGCCGAGTATGCAACCTCGCAGGAAGCTCCCTTTTCGCCCCATACGGAGGTTATGTTTATCACATTTCCACTATGCTCCCTTATCATCTCAGGAAGCACCGCCCTGCTCATACGCATTGCGCCAAGCAGATTCACGTTCATCATCTCCCATAGCTTCTCGTCAGTCATGTCAGTGAAAAGCTCTATATCCGCTGTGCCTGCGTTGTTCACAAGAAGCGTCACCATACCAAAACTGTCCCTGACTTCCGCCACGCATTTATCTATACTATCCTTGTCACCAATGTCGCAGTAAAAAACCTCTGCACATAAGCCACGCTCTTTAAGCTCAGATACCAACGCTTCCGCCGCCGCTCTGCCATTCTTGTAGCATACAGCCACCTGCCAGCCGTCCTCAGCAAGCACCCTGCATATCTCCGAGCCTATCCCGCCAGAGCCTCCTGTTACCAATGCCGTCTTTTTCACAAAAATACCCCCCGCAGATCATGATATACTGTAATTATATCACACCTGCGGAGGTTTTTCAACGGCTACTTTTCGTTCTCGTCTACCCATTTTCTCGCCCAGCCTGCATTCTGCTCCTGACGATTGTATACTCTGCCGTTTGGCGCAGTGTAATTGTCCGTCACAACATATTCCTGACCTGCCGAGATAACGTCATGGGGCTTGTATACCTTTGTGCCGTCTGTCGCCTGTGGGAAACGGCCCTTGTCATGCTTTTTCATGGCTATCACTCTCCTTTTTACGTTATTATCCTGCCCGAAGCTTTTGTGATTATCAGATGAAAAATCTGCATAATGGTTGAAAATATCACGATAACGTGGTATAATCATCTTATACTATTTTTATCGGGAGTATTAAAATGGAAAAATACAACAAACAAAAAGCTACACTCACCGCACTGCTGAAATGGGTGGAAACAGAGTTCTTCGGAATTTTCGTATTCCTTTTTTTTATCGCAGTTGCAAAGCCTTTCGGTGCATTGGCAAATATAATTTTCGGTCTTACAGGACTTCTCACAGTGGTCTGCCTTATGGCTGACTTTGGTCTGAAACAGGGAGAGGAAGCCAGAAATAAGGTCACATTCCACGGTGAAAAGGATTGCCCTAACTATGGCTTCACACTTGGTCTTATTGCAAGCATACCATGCTATATCACAATGATACTGCTGATGATATCAAAATTCAGCGGTTCGTTCAATTTCATGCCTGCCTACAAGCTTCTTGACGCCTGCTTCTATCCTCTTATAGATTGGGCTGCTCACTCTGCCGACGTGAAAGATATGTCCCCATTTGTTTTCATCATGACCGCCATATTCCCACTACTCTATCCATTTGCCACATGGATAGGCTTTAAAATATCCTACAAGCAGATAGACGTAAAAGAGCGTGTGGTCTACAAGCACAAATAAAATCAAGCCTGACGTATCAGTCCGATACGACAGGCTCTTATCTTTTTATCGAAAAAACTCAGTTCTCCACTACACATTAAACTATTTCATTACTGAAAATCTATCTCTAAATCTTTTAGCGTCACATAGTTTACTACATTGCAGTTTTTATCGCTTGCAGTGTTTGCGATAAGCGTTATCTTTGCCGTGCCTTTCACATAGTTGGCACCAATATCCGTCTTGTAGTCATACGTGTAGCTCTCTCCGGCTTTGAGCAAAGTGTTCATGGTGTTTCTGTCGCCATTTTCGCCATAGCTCGTGGAATTGCCCTTACTGTCCTCTGTGGTGATATACTGGTCAGTCGTGAAGTCAAGCACCATGTCCTTGTCCCAGTTGTTTGTGTAGGTAATATGGCTTATGAACTCGCCTCCGCTTACCTCATAGGAGTATTTCGCCGTGAGCCTGCCGTCCTTTGTTGTAAAGGTATTGTCCCCAACGTCCTCAAAATAGTCGATATATCCAATATCAACTTTGTCAGCCATATCAGAATCGTCCTTGGCAACAGAAGTCACAGCTTTCTCGCTAGGGTCAACATCGTCAGCGACCTCAGCGTTTTTCTTTACGTCAGTGTATTCGCAGTTCTCATTGAGCCATTTTTCTATCTCTGTGACCTTTTCACTGCCAATATTGTATTTTTCTGTATATCCTAGATTTGCATCAAAATACATCCTGCCGCCGTGAGTGAAGTATATCTGACCTTCTGTGCCAAGCATATCAATATTGAAATACGCTGTTATGCCGTTTGAAACATACCACTCATCATCTTCAGTGGTGGAAAAATCAATTGGTGTTTCCCCCTCAGAGGTTTCCGATCCGTCATCAACAGGCTCGGCAGTGAAAACGCCGTTTTCGTCCTTGAGCAGATCAAGAAGTCCTGCAATGTCAACATCAGAATATGTTCTCAGCTTGCCCAGTCCAATATCATTATATACTGTCCTGATCTTTGCGGTCTTGCAAAGGTTCATATTCTTCACTATAGCGTCAAAATCAGACGGCGTATCGTTGAACACCCCATACCACGCCAAAGTGCCGTCATCAAATTTTACTGCCAGATAAAAACTTGATGACAAATCTTTTATTGAATAAATATCCGCTTTTGTTGTTTCCTTTTTGTTTGTTTCATAATTTGTTGTTTCAAGGGTCTGGGCAGTAAGCTTTTCATCAAGATAGCTTTCATCTATAACGCCCATTGAGCTGTACTTCACGCCGTTATATTCCACAAAATCATACTTTGCACCCATAGACAGATACTCCCACGGCGTCACCAAACCGATCTCCGTTGTTGCAAGATCAGTTCCATCATCGGCATAGTCCTGTGCCTGCTCATTTCCCGATGCCGAACTTACTTTTATCTCTCTGTCCGACCTGCCTGCAAACATCATAACACCCGTCGCTGCAGCGAAAACACCGCAGGCTGCAACTGCCGCCCACTTTTTCCACACTGTTTTTATCTTTACTCCGCTTCCGCTCTGCCGACACTCCTCGATAAAATGCTCGTCAGCATTTTCCAAAGCTTTGAAAATATCCTCTCCTGTTGTTTTCATAAAAGAACTCCCTCCTTTTCAAGCAAAGCCTTTAACTTATTTCTGCTTCTGAAAAGGCTCGCCTTAACTGTGTTCAGGTTCATAGCATACTTTTTTGATATCTCTTTTATAGGTACTGCAAACCAATATCGCTGGAGAAATATATTTCTGTCTCTCTCCTGCAACTCACCAAGAAATTCGTTTATAAGCCACTCAAGATGTCTGCCGTCGCAAAGACTCTCGGTGGTGTCATTGTCAGGTATGCACTCGTCAAGCTCCTCCAAGACCGCAGCTATCTCACCTTTTCCACGCTTAGCGGCCTTTGACGCACGATATCTGTCAAATGCGATATTTCTTGTTATCCGCCCGAAAAATGCCGACAGCATTCTGGGTTTCTGTGGCGGAATGGAGTTCCATGCCCTGAGCCAAGTTTCGTTCACGCACTCCTCCGTGTCCTCCCTGACTCCAAGAATATTGTAGCCCACAGAATAACAGTATCCGCCGTATTTTATATCCGATTGTGAAATAGCCTGCTGATCTCTGCTTTCATAAAGCTCGATTATCTTGCTGTCCTCCATTTTCCGCCCCCTAACATTTAGGCAACACCTCACAAGGCTCGCCTAACTTCATTGAAAGTCCTTTCATCTATAATGACGAGATATCCGCCAAAAGGTTTTATGAAAACATAAAATAATTATAACATATGATAAAAAATTATGCAACACAAAAACGACGTCCCACATCACTATGGAAACGCCGTTTATATGAAGAATGATTTTATGACAACTCGTTAAGAAGATCCATATACAATTCGTTGTAATCTGTTCTGTTATCCTTCAGGAATGCGATAGCCGCACGAGGGTGGCGATTGAGCGCACCTGTGAGCATATAAGGCACGTCATAGCCCCACTGTGAACCTTTTGCCCTCTCCTCAGCAACGTACTTTTCAACAAATTTCAGTGTAGGAGTAAGCTTGTAGTTAGGGTTTCTCAGGAAGCTGAGCATCTGCTCCATGAAGCAGTTTCCTGCACCTCTGCCCATTCCGCTCATTGTAGCATCAGCAAAGCTTGCGCCGTGAGAAATGCTCTCGATAGTGTTTGCAAAAGCGAGCTGCTGATTGTTGTGCATATGAACGCCCACCTTTTTGCCACTAGCCTCAGCCACCTCGCAATACTGCGCAGTAAGTCTTCTCACCTGCTCTGGGAAAAGTGAGCCGTAGCTGTCAACAAGATAGATAACGTCAACAGGGCTTTTTGCCACAAGGTCAAGAGCCTGTGCGATATCGTCCTCACGGCTTGCAGAAACAGCCATGATGTTGATAGTAGTTTCATAGCCCATATCGTGACAGTAATTTATCATCTCCAGCGCGCCAGGCATCTGATGAGTATATGTTGCGATCCTTATCATGTCGATAACGCTCTCGCTCTTTGGCAGGATATCCTTCTTGAAGTCACATCTGCCAACATCAGCCATAACAGAAAGCTTCAGAGGGCTGTCATTCTCGCCAACGATAGCTCTGATATCCTCCTCATCACAGAACTTCCACTTACCGAACCCCTTGACGTCAAAAAGCTCCTTAGAAGCCTTATAGCCGAACTCCATGTATTCAACGCCTGATTTTATATTAGTTTTATAGAGTTCTTTTACAAACTCGTCTGAAAATCCAAAATTATTTACAAGCCCTCCGTCACGGATAGTTGCGTCCAGAAGCTTTATATCAGGACGATATGACATAAGGTCACCTTTCTGATTTATTGTCTTTGCCTGATTTGCCATTGTGATTACTTCCTTTCCCAAAACAGACCCTTACCATGTCTGTATAAATTCATTGCTTTAAAGATTTTATGCTTTTAAGCTTTTATGTACTAAAGTATAGCACTATTTTTCATCCCTGTCAATAGCCCCAAAGCCCTTTAAACACATTTTTTACATTTTAATAATATTTCTCGTCATTTTACACCCAACTTTTATATACTTCTCCCTATGAAGCTTCTGCCCATTTGTATAATTCGCCGAAAAATCATCATACGACTTGACAAATGAAGTGTATGGCTGTATACTCTAAGTGTACTACAACAGATAATACAGTTAGTACACATTCTGTACAGGACAAATGAAAAGAAACAACAAGACAATGGGGCATAGAGATACACCCCTGAGAGAGTTGAAAAAGGTTCAAACAAGCGGTACAATTGACGTAAATACGCTGTTTGTATGTAGGGGCGAACAGTGTTCGCCCGTTGATTTGACACTTTTGCAACAAACTGAGGGGAATATAGAGATACGCCCCAACGAAAGGAGGTATTCAAGGTGATAACGCTTGATCTTACAGGAAGAGCACCTATCTACGAACAGATATGCAGTCAGTTCTCAAGCCTTATATCAAAAGGCGTGCTGAAAGAAAACGATAAGCTGCCAAGCTCAAGAATGTTGGCAAAGGAACTGGGTCTGAATCCAAACACAGTCGCCAAAGCCTACAGCAGACTTGAGCATGACGAGATAATCTATTCTGTGGCAGGAAAAGGCTGCTTTGTGGCAAAGCAGAAAGGCTCTATAGAGAAAAAATTGCTGGAAGAATTTAAGCTCCATGCCGCCGCCGCAATGCAGGCAGGCATAAGCCTTGGATTGCTTACCTCCGTCCTTGAAGAACTGGCGGAGGAACAGAAAGAAAGGAGTGACAAAGAATGATAGAAATAAAAGACCTGTCACTTACATTCAAAAACGCAGACGAAGATCATGAGGCACTGAAAGCCGTCACCCTGGATATCCCCGAGGGCTGCATATACGGCTTTGTAGGCTCGAACGGAGCAGGTAAATCCACCCTGCTGCGTGTTATAAGCGGAATCTACCGCCCCGACAGCGGCAGCGTCACCATTGACAAAACAGAGGTCTATGACCGGCCGCAGGCTAAGGAGAACATCTTCTTTGTGAGCGACGAAACGGTGCAGTTTTCAAAACTGACAGTGAATGACCTGAAAAGCTTTTACCAAAGCAGCTACCCGACCTTTGACGACAAGGTGTTCGATGACCTTATCTCAAAGCTTGACCTGCCACGGAAGAAACCGCTGTCCCAGTTTTCAAAGGGCATGAAAAGACAGGCTATCGTTGCGGCTGCACTTGCCTGCCGAACAAAGTATATCCTCCTTGACGAGGCTTTTGACGGCCTTGACCCTGCCATGCGAAAGCTTATCCGCACAATGATAGTTGACGATATTTTCGACCGTGGTGCGACCCTTGTGGTGTCTTCCCACAATATCACCGAGATAGGCGAGCTTTGCGACAAAGCAATGCTCCTGCACAAAGGCGAGGTCATTTTCGCCAAGGATATCGATGATGTAAGAGAGGGCTTTGAAAAGGTGCAGATAGCCTTGCCTGAGGGCGTGCTTGACCGCTCCGCCATAGAAAACGCAGGCGTCGAAGTGCTCAGTTTCAAAAAACTCGGAAGAATTTCCACCGTTGTGGCAAAGGGTGAAAAAGCGGATATCACCGCAAAGCTTTCTGCTCTCTCCCCTGCCGTTTTGGAGCTTGTCCCTCTGACCCTTGAAGAGATTTTCATTTACGAAATGGAGGTGCGTGGATATGCTGTCAGCAGCGAAGAGGATAAGTAAGACCTCAAACCGTGATTTTAAAGCGAACAGTTTGTTTTTTATAATCACAAATCTGGTGCTTTTTGTAAATTACATCGTGCAGATGTCCATACGGAATTTTATTACTTACTACAATGAAAGCATAACGAACTATTATCAGGGCTATGACATTGCATACATTGGCGTTGCCGCTGTCGCACTGTGCGGAGTTTTCACTGTGTTCGCTCTTTTCCATGAGAGCTACAGCAAAAGTCACGCAGACCTTGCCTACTCACTGCCCGCAGGTGCAAAGGAACGCTTTTTCTCAAAGCTTTGCACACTTGTAAAGCTGCACATCTTGCCTGTAGTTTTTTGGAACATCATTCAGTTTATTTCCACTATCATAACCACCGATCTATCTTTGAAGATACTTGCAAGGTATGCCGCAGTGCTGTTTCTCACTGAGCTTTCTACCTGCCTGTTCGTTGACCTTGTTGTGATACTGTGTCTTGTCTGCTGCGGCAGGCTTGCGGAGGTCATATACACGGCTGTGATAATAACCGCCTGTGAGGCGATACTGCCAAGGTGCATAGTTCTTTCATCTATCAGCATTTTCTCAACACGAGGCAGTGATGATATTGAAATCATTACAGATAAGTGGTTTGCGTGGAGTGCATTTCCTGCTTATCTTATGGATAACGGCTATTCAAACGCACTGGTTTTAATGCTCATGGGCAGCTCGCTGCTTTCGGCAGCACTCATATGCCTGCTGTATTTCATCTACAAAAAGCGTGACGGCAGAGCCACAGGCAAGCCATTTGTATTCACCGCTTTTCGTGAGATAGTTCTTATCCTCGGCATTGTGACCGTGACGACCTACGTTCTTTCCGATCCTGACAACATAGTTCTGCTGCCAGTGGTGCTACTGAGCTACCTTCTTATAAGGATATTCTCTGCAAAGAGCACCTTGACAATAGCGAAATTCGTAAAATGGATAGCAGTCTTTGCTGTATATATGATCATGATATTTGCCTTTAACTTCATTTCATATCTTTGCGACGGTTTCGCTGGCAAGCCTGACCTGTCAGTGCTCACCGACTATGACGACGTTTGGGTGTGGGTGCAGACAGACGAAGATATAATGACCTATACCTCAAGCTACAAAAACCCAGAAGGCAGAAAAACTCTCACTAAAGAGCAGGCTGAGCAGCTTACAGACATTTACATTAAAGCTCTGGACAGCCGTGAAAAGAGCTTTAGCGATTATATTGACTGTCTGAAACACCGCAACCTTGCAGGCAACTTCGCCTCAATAACTTTATACACCCGTAATTCGGACGATATTTACAGCGACAATAACAGCATCATTGATGTGATCGACATTGACGTCAGGCTGACAAAGAACAGTACCGAACAGGTGGCAGAAGAAATAAAAGCCCTTGATTTTATTTCACCGGAACAAATATCCTATCTTGAAACGAAAGAATTCTATCACTAACAAAAACCCCCTCAGAGCCACGCTCCAAGGGGGTTTTATCTTTCTGTTCTCTATTAATCCATGACCGCATTAGCAAGCATAAGCTTGATACGGTTCTCCTGATTGACCTTTGTCGCACCCGGGTCATAGTCGATAGCGACTATATTTGCGTCAGGATAAGCCTGCTTGATAGTTCTTGACATACCCTTTGCAACAATATGGTTAGGCAGACAGCCGAATGGCTGAGTGCAGATTATGTTCTTTGTGCCTGTTTCTGCAAGAGCCGCCATTTCTGCGGTGATGAGCCAGCCCTCGCCCATTTTTACGCCCTGACTGATGTACTTGTCAGCGCACTTTCTAAGGTGTTCAAAATCATGAGGCGGCTGGAAAATGCCCTGTTCGTTGATGACCTTTATCTGCTGCTTCTGGAACTTGTAAAGCACATCATAACCAATGCCGTACATAAGCGTGCGGCTGGTTTTCTTGTCATAAAGCTTTTCGTCATTGATAGCGTCCGACGCACAGTAAAGCACGAAGTCCAACAGCCCAGGCACATTAGGCTCACAGCCCTCAGACAGCAGGAAATCGTTCAGATGATTGTTTGCAAGGGGTGAATACTTAACGTATATCTCCCCCACGATACCTACCTTAGGCTTTTTCTCCTTTGTCCTTGGAAGCGCCGCAAAATCTTTCAGCATAGCATTGTAAATGCTCTTTGTGTGCATATATCTGCTCGGGGTAGCAAACAGCTTCCCAAGTCTGTGCTGCCACCTTGCCAAAAGCTCGTCCGTAGAATTTTTCTCTATCTCGTAAGGCTTGCACTGATTGTACAAAAGCATGAGCATATCGCCGTAAAGTACCGCATAAATAAGCTTCATTGCAATGGCAGGGGTGATATCTATGGAAGCGTCCTTTTCAAGTCCGCTGAAATTCAGCGACAGAACAGGCACTTCAGGGAACTGCGTTGACAGCGCCTTTCTTATAAGGTGGATATAGTTTGAAGCACGACAGCCGCCACCCGTCTGTGACATAAGCAGAGCCGTGTGTTCAAGGTCGTACTTGCCGCTTTTGAGAGCGTCCATAAACTGTCCGATAACAAGAAGCGCAGGATAGCAAGCGTCATTATGTGTGTTTTTAAGTCCCTCGTCTATAACGTTTCGTGAGCAGTTTTGCAAAAGCTCCATGTTATAGCCGTATTTTTTGTATATCGCCATGATAAGCTTGAAGTGTATAGGAAGCATATCAGGTATAAGTATAGTGTATTCCTCACGTCTTGACTTGTCAAAATAAGACCTTTTTACTCTGTCCGAGCCTGCGTGTTTTATCTCTTTTTCAGCCATTACATTGCCTCCTTGTCCATTTTCTTCTCAGCATTTGCGCTGGCTTCTTTTTCCTCCAGTGCCGCCGCCAAAGACCTGAGTCTTATCTTAGCCGCACCGAGATTCGTTATCTCGTCTATTTTAAGCTGAGTGTAAAGCTTGCCCTTTTCTTCAAGTATCGCTCTTACCTCGTCGGTTGTAACAGCGTCGATACCACAGCCGAAGGATACAAGCTGAACGAGCTGCATATCATCATTCTCGCATACATACTCTGCCGCTCTGTAAAGCCTTGAATGATAAGTCCACTGATTGAGTACGTCAAGGGCAGGTGTATCCACTTTCATCGCCACGCTGTCCTCGGTAATAACAGCAAAGCCAAGGGAAGCGATAAGCTTGTGTATGCCGTGGTTTATCTCAGGGTCGATGTGGTAAGGTCTGCCTGCCAGAACGATTATCTTCTGACCCTTTGCCCTTGCCTCAGCGATTATCTCCTGCGCCTTAGCCTCAATATCCCTATGGTATCTCACCTGCTCAGAATAAGCCTTGTTAAGCACTCCAAGCACCTGCTTTGCAGTGATGTTATACTTTGAAAGCGCTCTTGCTATTGCCTTTGCAACGTGCTTTTTGATGTTTATGTCAAGATAAGGCATGATGAAATTATCATCATTCAGCTTGTCATTGTTAGCCTTTAGAAGCTCAGGATAATAAGCAACGACAGGACAGTTATAGTGATTGTCCGACTGACCCTCGTCAGCATTGTAGCTCATGCAAGGATAGAATATAAAGTCCACGCCCTTTTCAAGGAGGCTCTCTATATGTCCGTGACAAAGCTTTGCAGGATAACATACCGTATCAGACGGGATAGTTTGCTGACCCTTATAATATGTATCTCTCGTTGACTCCTCAGACAGCACCACCTCAAAACCAAGGCTTGTGAGCAGTGTTGAGAAAAACGGCATAAGGTCATAATAAGACAGCGCAAGTGGCAGACCTACCTTTGCAATAGGCTTTGCAGGCTTGTTGTCAGCATAAGAGAGTATCTTGTTATACTTATACTCTATCATGTTTTCAGTTCTGTCGGTTATCTTTATGCCTGCACCCTTTTCACAGCGGTTTCCGGAAGTAAATCTTCTGCCGTCATTAAATCTTATTATAGTAAGGTTACAGTGCGCACCACAGCCACCGCACTGAACGGCTCTTGAATTGTAAGCAAATTCTTCAAGCTGAGCCTTTGTAAGAACGCCTGACTTGCCGTCCCTGCCCTGAGATTTTTCTTTTGCGAAAAGCGCACAGCCGAACGCACCCATAAGTCCTGCAATAGCAGGTCTTATAACGTTTCTGCCAAGCTCCATTTCAAATGACCTGAGCACAGCGTCGTTAAGGAACGTTCCGCCCTGAACGACTATATTCTTGCCAAGCTCGTCAATAGACTTTGCTCTTATTACCTTATAAACTGCATTCTTGATGATAGACGAAGAAAGTCCTGCAGAGATATCCTCAACGGAAGCTCCGTCCTTCTGCGCCTGCTTTACAGATGAGTTCATGAACACTGTACATCTCGAACCAAGCTCCACAGGTGCTTTTGCAAACAGACCGAGCCTTGCAAACTCTGCAATGTCATATCCCATTGCACCTGCAAAAGTCTGAATGAACGAGCCACAGCCTGATGAACAAGCCTCGTTGAGCATAATGCTGTCGATAGCGTTGTTTTTTATCTTAAAGCACTTGATATCCTGTCCGCCAATGTCGATGATAAAATCAACGTCGGGACAGAAATAAGCCGCCGCCTTATAGTGCGCAACAGTTTCAACTATACCATAGTCAACGCCCAGACCTGCCTTTATAAGGTCCTCACCGTAGCCTGTTACCGCAGAAGCTTTTATGTTAAGCTCAGGGGTAGCAAGGCTGTAGATCTCCTCAAGCTTTGAAGCGATTATATCCAGCGGCTGACCCTTGTTTGAGCAGTAGTGCTGATAAAGAAGCTTTCCGTCAGGTGTGATAAGCACAAGCTTTGTGGTTGTCGAGCCTGCGTCTATGCCAAGATAAGCGTCGCCCCTGTAAGTTCTGATGTCTTCATATTTAAGGTCAGACTTCTTGTGTCTTTCCACGAAAGCATTATATTCCTCACGGCTTGCAAACAGTGGCTTGCCTACCACGATATTGTCAGTAGCCTTTGCGTTCACTATCTTGTCGATAGCCTCATCTATAGTCATTTCCTCCGCCAGCGTGTCAGCATGAAGTGCCGCACCGAAAGCCATATAGCATGAAGAATTTTCAGGAAGTATAGCGTGTTCCTCGTCGAGGTTCAGAGTAGTCCTGAAAGCCTTTCTCAGTGCACTGAGATATGTAAGCGGACCGCCAAGGAAAAGCACCTGACCGCCGATCTTTCTGCCCTGTGCCAGACCCGAAACTGTCTGGTCAACAACAGCCTGAAAAATAGAAGCAGATATGTCCTCTTTTCTTGCGCCCTGATTAAGAAGCGGCTGAATATCAGACTTTGCGAAAACACCACATCTTGAAGCGATAGGATAAGTCTTTTCAGCCTTAAGAGCAAGGTCGTTCATCTCGTCAGGGGTAACGCCCAAAAGTCCTGCCATCTGGTCGATAAAAGCGCCAGTTCCGCCTGCGCAGGAGCCGTTCATACGCTGTTCAACGCCCCCTGTGAGGAAGATTATCTTAGCGTCCTCACCGCCAAGCTCAACCACAACGTCAGCCTTTGGATACTTCTTGTTTACAGCGATAAAAGCAGAAAAGACCTCCTGCACGAAAGAGATACCGCTTGCCTCAGCGATGCCAAGACCTGCCGAGCCTGTTATGGCTATCCTGAACTTGTCCTCAGGATAAAGCTCTCTGATAGCACGCAGCTGCTCAGCCACCGTTTCCCTGACCTTTGAAAAGTGTCTTTCATATTTGTTATAAATAAACTCGCCCTCGTCAAGAATTACCGTCTTGACCGTGGTCGAACCTACGTCTATGCCTAAATCATAAATCTTGCCCATAGTAAAAACCTCACTGATTCTCGTTTGTACATTCTTAGTTATTATATCACACTTTTTCGCAAATTACAAGCTTTTTATATTAACAAATATGTATCTGAAAACTACCTATAAAGCTAAAACGGGCGAACACTGTTCGCCCCTACAATGCAACTATTACAATGTATGGCAAAATGCGTTCGCCCGTAAATATTCATTTTTTATCTATGCTTATTCCTGCTCTAAAAGGCAATCAGTAAGATTAAGGTCATAAAGATTGTTGTAGGTAGGCTGCTGAACAGGCTCACCTGCAAGTCTGTAGAACTGCTCTGAGCCGTACTTCTTGATGAAGTTTGTGGTGTGGCAATTTACTTTCAGCTCCTCGATAAACTTCTTCATAACATTGCTGTCAGCGCCGTAAGCATTCTCAAGGAAGTCAAAAGCGTATTTCAGACCATTCATAGACTGCTGTGTAACGTTGTTTGCGCCATGGAGCAGATTGTTGAAGGAGTTCTGCAAAATAACAGTACAGCGGTTTTTGTTATCTCTTCCCTCGTTCGTACACTTATCAAGATAAGCTTCCAGATTGTGGAGTATCCAGTGCTGGATCTTCTTGTTAGACGGCGAGATGTTTCTTGCTCTTACCGCCTTGTCAAGGCTCTTATTGCAGTCCATTATGTGTTCACTGATTATCTGACGGCATGAAAGACCATTGTTTATCTTCACAAGGATATCTTCCATTCTTGGGTGGATAAGTCTTATCATCTTCTCCATTTGGATACAGCTTCTCATTGTGTATGTGATGCCGTCCATAAGCAGATTCATAAGAGCCACAGCCTCCTCAGTGCCTGCCGCTCTTGCGTCAGCAATGTTCTGAGCAGTTATGCCGCCCTCGAGGATAGCGTCAACGTCATATTTCTCACGATAGTAGTTGAATCTGTCATAATATTCCGCAAAGCCCTTTGAGAACTCTGGGTTCTGTACATACTGAGCAGCCAGAGCGTGGTCAACAAGGATACCGCTCTCCTCATAAAGCTGCATCATTTCAGAAAGGTCCTCCCAGCCACGGGCAGTAACAAAGCGGTAGTTGTTCTTATCGCTTGCGTCTACCATATAATAGTGGTCAGGGTGAAGCTCAAGATATGATATGATAGCAGGGTGAACGCCTGCATAGTAAGCATATTCTTTCCAAACGCCAAAATCAGGCTGACACTCGACTCTCTTAACACGGTCGAGAGTAACGATATCGAACTCAGAAACAGACTTGTTGAACTCAGGCGGGTTACCTGCTGTAACAACTACCCAACCTGCCGGAACCTGATGAAGTCCGAAAACCTTATACTGCAAAAACTGGAGCATTGCAGGAGCAAGGGACTCGGAAACGCAGTTGATCTCATCGAGGAAGAGAATACCCTCTTTGATGCCAGTGGCTTCGATGGTGTCATAAAGAGTAGCCACGATCTCACTCATCGTGTACTCGGATATCTGCACGTCAGCACCGGTGTAGTTTCTATGTACAATAACAGGAAGACCGAGGGCAGACTCTCTTGTGTGGTGGGACATCGAGTAGGTAACAAGGTTTACGCCAGTTTCCTGAGCTATCTGCTCCATGATAGCGGTCTTACCGATACCAGGTGCGCCAAGCAGGAACACAGGTCTCTGATGTTCTATGCTGATTCGGTAATCGCCAAATTCGTCTTTAATGAGATAGGCTTGTATCGCATTAAGTATCTGTTGTTTTGCGTCTTTAATATTCATAGTCATTTCTCCTCAGTGCAGTCTGAAGCTGTGAACAAAAAGCACTGCACAATTAAATAATCTTACCATTTTATTATAGACTATCTCCAAATTAAAGTCAATAGTCATCACAAGTTTTGTCAGCTTACACAAACAATTGAAAATATTTTAGTTATTCTGTATCAAAGTCATAAAATTTAACTGTTAAAATATTGATATCAGAACAGAATTTTCAACAGACCTTTAAGTTTCTTCAAACGTTTTCGTCCATGCCCCAGCCGACCTCATAACCTCACTGCTCACTTGGTTTTGACATCTCCCAAACAATGTGCTATAATAATAAGGTATAAAATTTTTCTCTCGGAGGTCTGATCTATGCTTTATGAAATAAAAAATGATAAACTATCTATCTCAGCCGACACTTTCGGTGCTGAGCTTCACTCTATCAAACTGGACGGCAAAGAATATCTCTGGCAATGCGGTGACGCTTGGAAACGCTACGCTCCTATCCTCTTCCCGTTCATATGCTCCCCTAAAGACCGCACCTACAAGGCTGGCGGTCAGGAATATCACATGGCTGCAAACCATGGCTTCGCCCGTGACAGCGAATTTACATACGCTGGAAGCACCAAAAATTCCGTAAGCTTTACCCTCAAAGACAATGACGTGACACTTGCTCAATACCCTTATCACTTTGAGCTTGAAGTCACCTACTCCATAAAAGGTTCAAAAGTCACCGTCACAAACACAGTAAAAAACACTGATGAAAAGGCTATGTACTTCTATCTCGGCGGTCACCCTGCTTTTATCTGCGATATACAAGGTGGCAAATGCACAGTTGAGTACGAGAAAAACGAGCATATCGTTCAGCCTATCCCAAACGGCGAGAGGACTATCCTTGACGGTGAAAAGACTATCACTCTCACAAGAGAGCTTTTCGACTATGACGTTATCATGAAAGACCACCCTGCTTCAAAGGCTGTCACCCTGAAAAAGTCTGACGGCGGTTTCGTAAAGCTGTCATTCCCACATTCTGACTGCATCGCAGTATGGACTTCCACAGGCAACCCTGACGCTCAGTTTATCTGCCTTGAGCCTTGGACTAGCGTACCTGTTTACGAGGACGACGCTTTCGAGGATATCGAAAACAAGCCTCACGCTATCAAGCTTGCACCTGAAGCTGTTTACACCTACAGCTACACCGTGGAGGTGGGCTGATGAGAGCGGTAATACAGAGGGTCACAAGTGCAAAAGTTGAGGTCGAGGGCAAGGTCACAGGAGAGATAGGAAAGGGCTTTCTGATACTTTTCGGAGTAGGTCAGGAGGACACTGAGGCTGACTGCGACAAGCTTGCAGACAAGATATCAAAGCTTCGCATTTTCGCTGACGAGAACGACAAGACAAATCTTTCTATAAATGATGTTGGCGGAGATATTCTTTGCGTTTCACAGTTCACCCTTTATGCAGATTGTCACCACGGCAACCGCCCGTCATTTATCTATGCAGGCAAGCCTGATGAAGCCAACAGGCTGTATGAATATTTCTGCAATGTTTGTGACGATAAAATTTTGGGCAAGGTAGAAAAGGGCGTTTTCGGTGCAGACATGAAGGTTTCACTGCTCAATGACGGACCTTTCACTATCATTCTTGAATGCAGAAACGGAGAGATAATCCCATGAATATACAGATATTCGGCAAGTCAAAATCCTTTGACACAAAAAAGGCTGAACGTTATTTCAAAGAACGTGGAATAAAGTTCCAATCTGTTGACCTACCTACAAAGGGGCTTAGCAAGGGCGAGCTTAACTCAGTGCTTGCGGCTGTTGGCGATATTGACAAGCTTATCGACCCAAAGGCAAAGGGCGAGCAGGCAATGCTCATAAAATATCTTGGAAGCACCGAGGAAAAGATAGAAAAGCTTCTTGACTATCCCGAGCTTTTTGCCGCACCTATCGTAAGAAACGGCAAGAAAGCCACAGTAGGCTTCTGCCCCGAGGTGTGGAAAAGCTGGGAATAGCCCTAGATGAAAATACTGTGAAAATTGCCGATATTCGTTGAAAGAGGCCTGAATTTGTGGTATAATACCATATGGAAAAGTATTTTCAGAAAGAGATGTTTTAAATGGTAATTGATTTTCACGTTCACGCCTTTAATCCAAAGGTAGCGGAAAAGGCTGTTGAAAAGCTTCAGGCTCAAAGCGGCATAACCCCTTTCACAAGAGGCACTGCAGAGGAAACTATACGGCGTTTTGACGAATGGGGCATTGACAAGGGCGTGCTGCTGTCAGTGGCGACAAAGCCTGCTCAGCAGAGAGTTATAAACGATTGGTGTGCCCAACAGAACGGCGGAAGATTTATAAGCTTCGGTGGAATACACCCTGACGCTGAGGACTATGAGCAGGAGATAGCCCACATAAAGGAGCTTGGACTTCACGGCATAAAGCTTCACCCTGATTATCAGGGCTTTATGATAGATGATGAGCGCATGGACAAGATATATGATGCCATTGAAAGAGCCGACCTGCCTGTTATATTCCATTCGGGCTATGACTGCGTTTCCCCTGACCTTATCCACTCCACACCTGAGAGGGCGCTGAACATGATAAAAAAGCACCCTAAGCTCAAGGTCATTCTTGCACATCTTGGTGCAAACATGATGTGGGAGCAGGTGCGTGACGTTTTGGCAGGAGTTGACGGTGAAGTTTATTTCGACACCGCTTTCACAAGTATGTGTCCTGACGAGCTTATGCAGGCTATCGTTGAAAAGCATGGGGCTGACAGGATACTTTTTGCAAGCGACTGCCCTTGGGACAGTTCCTACCTTATAAAAGAAAAGATACTGCGCTTGAACATTTCCGAGGATAACAAAGATAAAATTCTCGGTGGCAACGCAGAAAGACTTCTTGGCTTAAAATAAAATTGTGTAAATTCTGAAAAGAGGATATAAAAAAATGAGATCAAAACTGCTTGCGGCTGTGCTGGCTTGTTCTGCGGTTTTCGGGCTTGCGTCATGTGGGGCAATGCTTCCAGAAAGCTCCTCCGAAACGGAGACCACCACGGGTACTGCCGCCCAGAGAGTTATAGAGACCACAAAGACCGCCACAATGGGCGACGATTATGATGAGGACGATGAGGATTACGAGGGCTACACCACCACCACTTCTGTGACGGCAGGCACACTTGAAAACCCTGACGTGAGCATTGACGAAGGCTACGACCCTGACATAATCGCAACGGCAACAAAGAGGACGACCACCACCACAACCACAACATCTGCCGAAACAAAGGCGACTAAAAAAACCGCCACCACAAAGTTCAAAAAGGACGCACTTTTCCCTTTGGGTGATGATGTGAAATACCCTGATTCTATCCCATTTCTTGTAAAGTCAGACACCTCTTACCTTAATCTCAGATACGGTCCGTCAAAGAAATATGACGTGATAGAAAAGATACCTGACGGAAAGACCATAAACGGCTACGGCGAGAGAACAGACGGTGACGGAAACATATGGGTATATGTAAAATATAACAATAAAAGCGGCTGGGTAATGAAAGAGCTTCTCAGCGGCACTGAATAAACGGAGGACAAATAATGGACAGCTTCAAGGAACAGATAGTTCGCAAGATTCCCACAAAGAACGATAAGATACAGAAAATTTTCATCATGATAGCAAGCGTGGCACTTGCCGCACTGTGCTTTATCTTCCCTTTCGGCACGCAGTTTTCTGTAATAGGCATTTTTCTTGCCGCCGCCGCACTTTATGGCGGTTATTATCTTACAACAAAACTCGATGTGGAGTATGAATACATTTTCACAAACGGAGAAATAGACGTTGACAAGATAACGGCTCAGCGTTCAAGAAAACGCCTTATCACATTCCGTTGCGGCAGTGCGACAGATTTCGGCATTGCTGACGAGAATTTCTCTGTACCTGAGGGCGCAACACAGGTCCTTGCCTGCGCTTGTGACGATAGCCTTACAGACTACTACATAACATTCAACCACAAAAATCTCGGGCTTACAACTGTTATTTTCACACCAGATGACGATATGCTGGCACTTATGAAGCCTGCGCTTCCGAGAACACTGAGGAAATAAAAATGAAAATATTTGTCGGAACTGATCTTATTGAGATCGAACGCATAAAAAAAAGCTGTCAGAGCCGACGTTTCTGTGAAAGGGTTTACTCCGAAAAGGAGCTGACCCTTTTTTCACAGAAGAAAAACCCATACGAATCCATGGCGGCGAATTGGGCGGCTAAGGAAAGCTTCGCAAAGGCTTTAGGCACTGGGGTCGAGGGCTTCGCCTTAAACGAGGTGTCCTGCTTGCGTGACGAGCTTGGCTGTCCTTATCTGGAGCTTACAGGGAATGCGCTTTTGGCGGCTGAAAATAGGGGGCTGACCTTTGCGGTGTCACTTTCCCACATCAAGGATATCGCTTCGGCAGTGGTGATAGCTTATGAAAAGGAGGATAAAAATGGATAGGATATTAACAGTGGAGCAAATGACATTTTGCGAGCATGAGGCTGAAAAATACGGCGTGAGCCTCGCTCAGCTCATGGACAATGCGGCGGCACAGCTTGCGGAGGTCATTGCGAGCAACTCGTCTGCGTCCTCAAAGATAGTGCTTCTTATTGGCAAGGGAAACAATGGCGGTGACGGACTTGTGGCGGCAAATTTACTTGCGGAACAAGGCCTCAAGCCTGCGGTGGTCCTATGCTGTGGTGAGCCTGACACTGACCTCTCCTCGGCAGCGTATGCTAGGCTTGATAAGAGCGTAGAGGTGCTGAAAGCTGAAAATGCGCTGGATTTTATCGAGGGTGCAGACGTGCTTGTGGACTGCATTTTCGGAACGGGTTTTCACGGAAGCTTGCGTGAAAATATCCTGCCAGTGTTCAGAGCTTGTGAAAAATGTGAAGGCATGAAGATAGCCTGCGACCTGCCGTCGGGAGTCAATGCGCGGAATGGTCAGGCTGACAAGCTGTCGTTCAAAGCTGACGTGACAGTGACCTTTCATCGTGGCAAGCTGGGTCTTTATTTACAGCCTGCGGTGGACTTTTGCGGTGAAATTCTGGTAAAAGATATCGGCATTGACGGGCGTTGCGAGAATACCCTATACCCTGTCATAACGCCTTTTGACGTGGTAAAAGCAAGGGCGGCACTGCCTTTTAGACCTGCTGACGGACACAAGGGCACGTTCGGCAAGGTGGTCAGCGTTTGCGGTTCGGAGAGCTATATAGGTGCGGCAGGGCTTTCAGCAATGGCGGCAATGCGGACAGGCGTGGGGCTTTTTGAGCTTTGCACTGCAAAAAGCGTAGTCAACTCCCTGTCGGCTGGTATGTATGAATGTATATACTCAGCAATGAAAACCGACAAGGACGGCTTTATGGTGGCTGAAAATGCGGAGACGATACTGAAAAAGTGCGAAAAGGCAAGCTGTTTGCTGATAGGCTGTGGGCTTGGTCACACGGCTCAGACAGAGAAGCTTGTGGCGGAGCTTACCCAAAATGCAGAGATACCCATAGTTTTGGACGCTGACGGAATAAATTCACTTTGTCCGAATATAGATGTACTGTTGAAGAAGAAAAGTACAGTTATCCTCACCCCTCACCCTGCGGAGCTTGCAAGGCTTTGTGGCGTGACGGTGGGCGAGGTCATGTCGGACAGACTTGGATCTGCATATAGGCTGTCAGAAAAATATGGGGTGACGGTGCTTGCGAAGTCAGCTGACACCTTTGCGGTGGGCGGTGGAAAAGTTTATCTTTGCACCGAAGGCACAACTGCGCTTGCAAAGGGTGGCTCAGGGGATATGCTTGCAGGCATTGTATCCTCCTATGTAGCTCAGGGATGCAACGATCTCGATGCGGCGGCACTTGGGTCGTTCACACTTGGCTCGACGGCTCTACTTGCAGGATACAAAAGATCTGAGCGGGGAATCATTGCAAGAGATGTTATTGACGCTTTGCCACGATTTTTGTATGACCTTGAAAACGCCGACTAGGCTGTACTAAAAACAAAGACCTTCTTCTTATGAAGAGGGTCTTTTTTAATGGAGGGCAAAATGAAAAGAACAAAGGCATTTTTTCTCACGATTTTGGCGGTAATGGGCTTATGCTCATGCGGTGAAAGCAGCGAAGTCAAACCCGTAAAGCTGGCAGAGGATTACAAGACCCCGGCTGAGTTCACCATTGACGGCACGGAATACGTCGCAAGCTTCACCCGTGGGGGCGCAGATATGTGGGAGTGTGAGATAACTGCGCCAGAAACTGTCAGCGGTATGGTGATAACCTGCTCAGGAGAAAGCGCACGGCTTGAATACAAGGGTTTGACCTACGAAACTGACCGAGGGAACATACCTGAAAGCTCCGCTGTCACAATGACTGCCGCTGTGCTTGACAAGCTTATTTCGCAGAAAGGCGTGACGTATCTCAAAAATGACAAGGGAGATATTACCGCCACAGGACAGATAAAAGGGCAGGATTTTTCGGCTAAAATCAAAGGTGGAAAGGTAAAAAGCTTGGAGATATCAGGTGAAGTAAGCGTAAAATTCACATAAAAAAAGGTGCAGAGAAAATCTGCACCTTTCTTATGTATGGAAATGAATTATTTACCAAAGTTTGCACAAGCGATAACGTTACCGTCCTCGTCCTCAAATCTGAGGTCAGCAATGTAGAAATCAGCCTGGTTTGGAATGCTCCATCTCATAAGTGAAACATACTGTGGTTCAGTTGAGTTTACAAATGTAGCGCCGTCCTTGATACCAGGTCTCATTGTAAGCTCATAGGAACCCCACTCAGAAGTCCACTCAGCCTCGCCGAAGTCATAGAGGTCGTTCCAGCTGTTTTCACCTTCACCTGTTGTAGGCTGTGTAACGAATGCACCCATGAAGTTACCAGGAACGAGTGATTTTGTGCCGTCGTCACCAGTGAACTCGCCAACTGCCTTTGTAACTACGTCAGCCTTGATAGTGAAGATCTTCTCAAGATCAGCCTCGTGACCCTCAAAGAACTTCTCCATGTGGAACTTGATCTTAGGGATCTTGTAGTTGCCCTGATCGTCCTGATCGAGAGTCTCTACCTTGAGCATTGGTATACCAGCAACCTCTTCTACAGAAAGGTTTACATGAGACTCATCGTTCTCGTAATCCTTCTCAGCGAAAGGTTCAACGATAGAAGCAACGTCCATATCCTTCTTGAAATATACAGAAGCCTCCTCATAGTTCTTCAGAGTAGCCGGCATTTCGGAAATATCCTTTGCAGCCTCACCCTCAGACTCTGTGCCGGAAGCGGCTGTTGAATCAGCTGTTGACTCAGGAGCGGCTGTTGTTGTAGTAGCCTCTGTTGTTGTAGCAGCTGTAGTTGTTGTAGTAGTTTTTGCCTCAGCCTTTGATGAAGAAGAATCATCAGAGCTGCCGCAAGAAGCGAACATAGCACTTGTAAGTGTAAGTGCAAGAGCGCAAGCTAAAAACTTTTTCATTTTAATAACCTCCGTTTAATTGTCATGCTATACACATAGCCTGACCTATATTTACTTTTGTATTATAACACAATTGTCACATATTTTCAATATACTATTTGCACAATTTAAGCGCATGATTTCATATGTTTTGCACAGAAATCGTTTACAAATTAGTGCAGGTTACACAAACGAACAAAAAACAGAGCTTCCCGAATGACAGAAAGCTCTGTATAAATTCACTTATTCAAGTGTGTTATCTGTGAGAGATTACTTTCTCTTAGAGATAACGATAGCTGCACCAGCAAGTGCTACGCCAGCGAGTGCAAGACCAGCTGTTGCGCCTGTAGCTGCTACGTTGTCAGAAGCTGCTGCAGAAGATGTAGCTGTTGTAGTTGTTGTGCCAGACTTTGAAGATGTAGCTGCTGTTGAAGTAGCTGCTGCAGAAGACTTGTCGTCCTTCTTAGACTCGTCCTTCTTAGACTCTGTGCCTGAAGCTGTTGAATCAGCTGCAGAGCTTGACTCCTCAGCTACTGGCTTCTTCTGAACTTCCTTCTTGTCCTTGTTAGAACCAGCCTCGTAGATAGCATTGCCGTCAGCGCCAAGAACCTTAACGCCTACAACGTCGATGCCCTTGAGGTCAGCTGCCCAGTTGTTGATACCAACTGCTGCATAACCCTTTTCCTCATCGTCAGCTGCGTCAAAGAGAGGTGTATCGCCCTTGTATTCAAGAACGTATGTACCTTCCTCATCTGTTGTGTAGCAGAGTGTGTCCTTTGGCTTATCATCTTCAACCCAAGAGCCGCCAGCCCAATCCTTAGCGTTCCAGCCGTTCTTTGTGTCGTTGAAGTTGATGGATCCGCCGCCGCCGATTGTGTTCCAGTCGTTGTTGTCAACCTTGATAGTGAAAGATGCACCGTAAACAGCTGTGATATCAGTGATACCGTCCTTAACTACGTTGCCCTCAGAATCATCGCCTCTGAAGAAAATTGCAAAAAGGTCATCCTGTGACTGTCTGCCGATTGCAAGAAGGTCATCGCTTACGTTGAGCTTTGTGCCTGCTGCTGATGCTGGGATCATTGCCATAGAAGCTACGATAGCTGCTGCTGACATACCAGCGAGAATCTTAGAAATTTTCATCGTTAATCTCCTCCATATGAATATAGTTTTATGAATTGTCATTCAATTCTAGTCTTATTATAGCAGACTTTTTCCCTAAAATCAAGGGGTTTTCACGTTTTTTATTCCAAAAAGTGTTGAAATTTCTAACAATATTGTCACACTTCTTTTGTGCATTAATCACAGAAAACGTTATCATTTTTTGCTTTTTACAACAATTGTCAGTCCTATCTGTCATTGAATCTCTGCAAGAACTGCTTTGTTCTTTCGTTCTGGGTCTGACCGAAAACTTCCTCCGGAGTACCCTCCTCCACGATATAGCCGTCGTCCATAAAGATAACATGGTTTGCCACATCACGGGCGAATGCCATTTCATGGGTGACGATGACCATGGTCATTTTCTCTTTTGCAAGCTCTTTTATTACCTTTAAGATCTCCCCTGTAAGCTCAGGGTCAAGTGCGGAGGTCGGCTCGTCAAAGAAGAGTATCTGCGGTTTCAAAGCCAAAGCTCTTGCGATAGAAACACGCTGCTGCTGACCGCCTGAAAGCTCACAGGGATAAGACTTGCCTTTAGTTTCGAGTCCCATTTTTTTCAGAAGCTCTTCGCAGTTGGCTCTAGCCTCCGCCTTTGACTGTTTGAGAACGTGAACAGGAGCCTCGATTATATTCTGCTCCACCGAAAAGTGCGGAAAAAGGTTGAAATTCTGGAACACCAGACCTATCTTCAGCCTAATATCTCTCAGCGTTTTAGAAGGAGCGTACACCGCCTTGCCGTTTTCCGTGTGGAACATATTCACGCCGTCAACGTTTATCTCTCCGCCGTCTGCTTTTTCAAGCTGGTTTATACAGCGCAGAAGCGTTGATTTTCCGCTTCCTGACGGACCTATTATTGCGACTACCTCGCCCACCTCAACGTTAAAAGAAATATCTTTGAGTACCTTAAGGCTGTCAAAACTTTTGGAAATATTTTTCACTTCAAGAATAGCCATATGAGTTCTCCTTATTTATAATAGTCGAATTTCTTTTCGATAACGGCAAATGCCACCGTCACGATAGCGTTGAGCACAAAATAGAATGCGCCTGCGATAAAAAGCGGTGTTATTGAGCTATACAGGTTCATCTGCTGTTTTGCCTTCATTGTTATCTCAGCGAATGCGATAACATTTGCGAGTGAGGTATCCTTTACAAGGACGATGACCTCATTCGATGTGGCAGGGATAACACGCTTTGTGACCTGGGGCAGGATTATTCTAAAAAATGTCTGCATTTTCGTCATGCCGAGCATTGAAGCCGCTTCGTACTGACCCTTTGGGATAGCCTCGATACCTCCTCTGAATATCTCTGCGAAATACGCCGCATAGTTAAGTACAAATGCCGTAACAAGTGCGATAAACATATAGTTCTCGTTGTTTTTTATATTGGTAAGCACGTCATATACGCCGCCTGTCTTGCCCTGCTTTGCAGCACTTGCGATAATAAGCGGCACTGCATAGTAGATAGCGATTATCTGAAGCATAAGCGGTGTGCCACGCATGACAAGTATATAGAGATTTGTCAGCCATGAGATAGGCTTGAAGCGGCATTTTTTCAGCATTGTCACAAGCACTCCCACAGGTATGGATAGCACGATGGTCCATGCAAAAAGCTTCAGTGTATTAGGCAGGAACTCCAGCAGGATCTCCGTGACCTTTTTTACTTCCTCAAAAGTCATAAATATTCATTCCTTAACAAAATATTACGATAACACGTCACCGTATCAGCGTATTAATACATTATACTACATATTTTGCGACTTGTCAAACGGAAAGAGTGAGGAATGAGGTTGAATGAGGAATGAGGAGTGAGGGTTTAGTGAGGAGTGAGGAGTGAGGAATTAGCATAGCTGTGGTTTAAGATACTCCAAGAGGTAAGTTAATAAGAACGATTGTGAATAACTTGTGCGAACGCAGTTCGCACTAAAAAATCATCGCCGCAGGCGATTCCTTCACTCCTCATTCCTAATTCCTCATTTGTCATTCCTCACTCCTCACTTTAAATCAGTTCTCTTTGTTCTTCAAAACCAAAACCGCTTCACGGACTTTCGCCATAAGCTCTTCAGGGGTTTCGCCATTAGGATAAATAGGCTCACCGTAAACGACTTTTACTTTATATTTGCTCAGCCTTTTCCAGTTGAAAAGCCTTGGGAGCTTTCTGTCTGGCGGGAATATCTCGTGTCCGCCTTTGATGTAGGCTGGTACTATAGGTACATTGGCTTCGATAGCAAGGACGGCTGCACCGCTTTTGAACTTGCCCATTTCACCGGTTTTACTTCTTGTACCCTCCGGGTGAACCAGCACACCCCATTTCTGACCAAGCTTTTTACGCAGAGCCACCATTGTTTCATCTACTCTTCCGCCCCTGTCAACAGGCACCATACCGCCTACTCTTACAATAAGTCGGCTGGCTAAACTGCCGTTAAAAAGCTCTTTTTTCGCCATACAGCAGAATTTTGCAAAACGCTCGTATCTGAAATTCAGGGTGAGGAAGATAAAATCGAAGTTTGAAACGTGATTTGCACAGATTATATAGCCGTCCTTATCAGGTAGATTTTCCTCGTTTGCGACCTTGACCTCATAGAAGGCTGTCACAAGATTTCTGTAAAAGCGGTAAATACGATAGTCTATCTTTTTCTTGTCCAGAGGATAGAGCATTGATTTCACTGTTTGCGGCTTTATGCGGTTTGGGTTTTGAACGAGGGAGATAAGCTTGCCCACTGTCATATCCTTATCCATACAGCCGTCAACACGCACACCACTGAACTCCTCTATCTCCAATGCAAGCTCGATAGCTGAGAGGGAGTCTATGGTGAACTCCTGCAAAAATTTTGTACTGAGCTTGACTTCATTCGGCTGAACGTGTGCTATTTTTGCCACGGCGTTTCTCACCATTGACGGGATATCCGACGGGTCGATACTCTTTTCTGCCTGCTTATTAAGGCTGTCAAGGTCATCCTCCATGACCATTTTCTTCAGCAGATAACGCTTTGGCTTGCCGATAGCTGTTCTTGGTATAGAATCCACAAAATGTATGCCGCTGAGTTTCATTGCCTGCCCTGCGGATGAGCTTATCTCTTTTAGCTTTTCTTCCGTTTGCTCACGCTTATCCTCAGCACAGACCACAAAGGCGTGCACCTCGTCATAGCTTCCCTCTTTCGCAGGCACTCCGCAGACCACAAGCTCGTCAACGCTCTCGATGCCCCTATAAACCTGTTCGATATCGTCAGGGGCGGCTTTTTTGCCTGTGGATAGTACGATATTTTCTTTACATCTGCCGAGAATAACGATATTTTTATGCTTATCGAACTTTGCAAGGTCGCCTGACTTGAACCAGCCGTCAGAAGTGAAAGCTTCATCAGTGGACTTTTTGTCGCCATAGTAGCCTATCATCATATAAGGTGACTTTATGAGAAGCTCACCGCTGCGGTCTATCTTCACTTTTATATCGGGGTACGGCTTGCCGCAGGTGTCAGCATAGACGTGCTTGCCATATGTGCCGATAGTTGGTATGCTCGTTTCAGTCGCGCCGTAGTTGTTCACAATATTAAAGCCTGTGCCATAGAAGAAATCAAATGTATCCTTTGACATTGGCGAGCCTGCGGAGCAGAGAAATCTAAGCTCACCGCCCAAGGCTTTGTGTATCTTTGCGAAGATCTTTTTGCCGCTGTTTATGCCGTAGATCTTACGCTGATGAAGTGCAACAGGAAACATTTTCTTGAAAAGTGCTGAAGATACCTTGCCCCCGTTGATCTGCTGCATTATCTGGGTTTTCAAAAGCTCATAGACCTTTGGCACGCCCGGGAAAACTGTCGGCTTGAAGTTTTGGAAGCCTGCGGAAAGACCCTTTGCGGAGAGAGACTCAATAAAGCACACTGTTCCACCTGTGAGGAGAGGGGCTAAGACCTGTGCGAAAAGTCCGTAGATATGGCTGTTTGGCAGGATACCGAGATAGCGTTCGTTATCGGTTATGCCGTTGCACCGGCAGACCATTTTGCAGGAATTTATCTGGGAATCGTGGGTGTGCATGATGCCCGACGCTGTCCTTGTTGTGCCGCTTGAAAAGATTATCACTGCGATATCAGGGTCGCCTACTTCACCTTGGCGGAGTATATTTTCCCCCGAACCGTCAAGTCTGTCAAGCTGATTTTGGATATCGAGAACGGGGATATTTTTCACGCTTGCAAGCTTCTTTGCCGCCTTTTGAGAAGCGACAACGCACACGGGCTGTGACTTTTTCACCAGTGCGACAAGCTCTGCCGCAGGAAGTGAATAATCCAGAAGGACGGCTGTGGCATTTAGCTTTGCACAGGCGAGAAATGCGATATTCCACTCAGATCTGCCCTCAGAGGCGATACAGACCCTATCCCCTGCCACGACGCCCATGGCTTTAAGACGGCTGCAAAAAATATCTGCCTGCTGCAAAGTTTGTCCGAATGTATATTCCTTTGTTTCACCCTCGTCGTTCATCATCACGAGAGCGGTCTTGCTATAGCGGTTTATTGCCGTTTTTCTAAATTCGTTATAAATGTTCATGGCAGTTTCCTTTCCGCACCTCAGACTTTCTGAGAGTTGCCCTTCATTGTATGTTCAAGTGCCTCGACAGCTTTTTCGGAGCTGTCAAGGAGGTTTTTGAGATTTTCCTCACCCAGTGCGTCAACGAACACGCTGAAATATTTTTCAAGACGCTGCTGCTTTTCTTCAATGGATTTTTCACCTTTTGGGAGGAGTTTCACCTGCACACGGCGTTTATCCTCAGGGTCACGCACAAGGCTGACAAAGCCTTTTTTCTCCATTGTGCTGAGAACAGAGGTCACACGCTGACGTGATATCATAAGATCACGGCTTATGTCCGAGGGGTATACTATGCCCTCGGCTGTGCTAAGATAGACTATCACTTTGCTTTCGCCCTGAAAAAGCTCTGCAAGGTCGTCCATATATCCTGTTTCAAAAAATCGTCTGAAAACTTCTCCAAAACGCTGGGCTGTTTTATCGTTCATTGTTATTCCTCCAAATGTCAAGGCGGTTGATTGTCAACACTGTTGATTATACACCCTGTTGATGAATTTGTCAAGTGCATGGCTTGTTCTGGTACAAATTGTAGGTTTGTCAATCATATTGGACACTATTATTAAGAAATTCGATAGGCGAAAACCATTTGAGGGGACGCATAGGACGGTTGTTTGTTCGACTTAAACGTGCAGCTAGCTGCACGTTTAAGTCGTCGCAGGAATAAAACCTATGGCACGAATAGAATTTGTTGTGATCTTCTCGGTGACTGCGCTCTACTTTGCCATTGTGCCTAGGCGTATATGGACGAATGAGTTTGTGTTCAATGCCAAGTTGTGAGAGCGTATTCTCAAACAGCGTTTTCTTGTCTCTTTTGCTTGGCGAAAAGCGGTTAGTAAATTCAAATCCATTGTCGGTCTGAATACATTTCACCGTTATTCCTCTGCGTTTGTACCATTTCACCAGCCTTTTTACAAAGTCTGCTGAAGAATAGGTGCTTTGCTCCTCATATCCGTATAAAAATCTTATCCTGGTATACTCATCGATCGCCGTGTATTGGTACAGCTTCATCTCTGGGTCAGCTATACACTTTCTCGGAACTACCTTTACGTCCACCTGAACACGTTCTCCGGGGTATGTCATCTGCTCGTATGGCTTTGGTTTATACGTCGCTTTCTTCGGCTTTTTCGGAAGCATTCCTAGTTTTTTCATAACCCTGTAAAGACTTTCAAGACAGCGTGT